>MDTC01043423.1_pt1 | contig 14395 bp, 9 predicted proteins | sample 811181 | NCBI WGS metagenome assembly MDTC01 (sample SAMN05326644, study PRJNA326480) | marine metagenome | isolation source: seawater | place: Pacific Ocean: North | collected 2011 | reverse complement strand
GGCTCAGACTCACGGGGTCAGGACGTGAGGGGTTGGACTTCCACGCGGCAGGATGCAACCCCTCTCGTCCTGACCCCCGTGGTCCTTGGGCGCCAGAGACGATCAGCGTGCTCCCCGCCTCGATGATCGAGTTCTCTATGCGCCTTTCGCGAGAACGTCTGCGCTCGGCCAGACCCCTCCCCACCTCCGTCCGATCTCCGGCGCTCCGCTCCTCCGTGGTGAAAACAGACGTACGAACTCCAACATCTCTCTCTGTGGACCCCTCTGTGCCTCTGAGTCTCTGTGCCGAGTGCCGCCCCGGACCACCCCGATCCCCCGGACCACCCCGATCCCCCGCGAATCCAGTCGACAAGGGAATCGAACCGCTTCTGTCACGTTTGTGAGTGTCTGCTCACTCACAAATTGTTGCGGTGGACTGGACGGCCGTCGGCGGTCGGTGTAGTCGAGAGACCGAAGGTAAGTGAGCACTCACTCACGAGTGTGATCTCCCGTACACACTGCGAGAAACCATGGCGCGACCTCGCCAATTCACCGACGCCGAGATCCTGCACGAGGCGCGACGCTGCTTCCTGGAGCACGGCGCCCACGTCTCGACGGCCCACATCGCCCAGGAGATCGGCCTGTCCCAGGCGGCCCTGTTCAAGCGGTTCGGGACCAAGGAGAACCTGCTCGTCAGCGCGCTGGCGCCCGAGGAGATCCCGGAGTGGATCGCCCACCTCGATGATGGCCCCAGCGACGCTCCCATGGAGGAGCAGCTCTACCGGATCGCGGTCAAGGCGTTCACGTTCATGAAGGGGCTGACGCCGGCGCTGATGGTGCTGAAGTCTGCGGGCCTCAGCCCGCAGCTGCTGCTGAAGCGCTTCGAGATCCCGCCGCCGCTGCGGGCGCGCATGAAGCTCACCCACTTCTTCGAGCAGGCGCTCGAGCGCGGACTGATCGACACCCCCGACCCGCAGGACCTCGCCCTGCAGTTCATGGGGGCCATCCACGTCCGTGTGTTCTTCGGTCACATGTTCGGAATGCAGACCGACCCGGCCGGCGATGACGCGTACCTGCGCAACCTCGTCCAGCACCTCTGCCACGGCATGCTCCCGGGGGACCGATGAGCCGGTTGCTTCCTTTGATCCTGATGCTTGCGCTGCCGGTCGGCGCGCTCGCTGCCACGCCCGAGGAGCTGTCGCCCGACGCCGGGCTCCGCTTCTCCAGCGGTACCCCGGACCCGGTGGCGGCCTCGCCGTGGTGGCAGCGCATGGGGGATCCCGCGATGGCGCGGGTCGTCGACGAGGCGCTCGCCGGCAACCTCGACCTCGAGCGGCTGCGTGCCCTGGAGCGCCAGTCGGAGGCGGTCGCGCTGCAGTCCTTCTCCCTGCTCGCGCCCACGGTCACGGCCAACGCCCAGGCGACGCTGGCCCCCCGCGACAGCCTCGGGTTCGGCTTCATCCCGCCCGGCGCGTCCGGCAGTGACCCCGACGCGCCCAAGACCTACACCAACGGCACCGCGACCCTGGACGCGCGTTGGAGCGTGGACGTCTTCGGCCGCAACGCCTCCTCCTGGCGCGCGGCCCAGCGTGACATCACCGCCAATCGCTCCCAGCTGGATGACCTGTCCGAGACCACCGCGCTCCTGGTCGCCAACGCGTACCTCGACGTGGTGACGGCGCGGCAGCGGGTGGAGATCCTGCAGGCGCAGATCGTCACCAACGAGGAGCTCCTCGAGATCCTCCAGCTCCGCTACGAGCGGGGTGACGCCAGCTCCCTGGACGTGCTGCAGCAGCGGCAGAGCCTCGCGACCGTGCAGGCTCAGCTGCCCACCGCGCGGCTGCTCGCCGAGACCGCTGCCCAGCGCCTCGCGGTCGCGGTCGGTCGCCCGCCCATGCAGCCGCCCACCGTGTCCGGCGAGCTCCCCGAGCTGACCGAGTCGCCCGTGGTCGGCACCCCCGCGGACCTCATCGACAACCGCCCGGATCTGCGGGCGGAGGCCGCGCGCCTCAACGCCTCCCGCGATCGGCGCTACTCCGCGTATGCGGCGGTTGCACCGACCATCTCCCTAACCGGACGCACCGGCTGGCAGTTCATCGATCTGGACGAGTACAACTCCCAGACCTTCTGGAACGCCGGTGCCGCCCTGTCCGTCCCGATCTTCGGCGGCGGCGTCAACCTCGGTCGCATCCGCCAGGCCCGCGCCGCTCACGACGCCCAGGCCGCGGCATTCGAGGCCCAGGTCCTCCTGGCCATGCAGGAGGTCGAGCAGGCGCTGTCCCAGGAGCGCCTGCAGCGCGAGGCCGTCGTCGCCCAGACCGCCCAGCTGGACGCCGCCCGCTCCGCCGCCCAGACCGCGCGCGAGCAGTACCTGCAGGGCACGGCTCCCTTCCTCAACGTCCAGTCCGCGATCACCCGCGAGCAGCAGGCCGAGCTGTCCCTGCTGCAGGCGCGCCGCGACCTGGTCACCGTCCGCATCAACCTGCACACGGCCCTCGGCGGGCCGTGGACCCGTTCCCTCGGCACGTCCGTGGGCTCTCCGGAGGCTCTCCGATGAGCATCGTCTCCAAGATCCTGACCCGCGGCGTCCTGCCGGTGGGCATCATCGCGCTCGGCCTGGGCTGCGCGGGGGCACTGTTCGCCAGCCGCCCCACCGCCGAGTCCCAGGAACCCACTGCCGAGGCCCAGCCGGTCGAGGTCATCGAGGCCCAGCCCCGCGAGGTCTCCGCCGTGGTGCAGGCGACCGGCTCGGTCGAGGCGGCGCGCTCGGTCGTGCTCACCCCGGAGGTCAGCGGCCGCGTCACGTTCGTGGACGCTCGGATACGGCCGGGCGGCTCCTTCGCGGAGGGGGAGACCCTGCTCCGCATCGATCCCCGGGACTACCGGGCCCAGCTGGCTGCCGACGAGGCACGCCTGGCCCAGGCGAGGCTGGAGCTGGCGCTGGAGGAGAAGCGGCAGCTCACCGCCAAGCGCGAGTGGGAGCTCCTCGGAGACGAGGCGGCCGACAGCCCGCTCGCCCTGCGCAAGCCCCACCTGGAGGTCGCGCAGGCCAACGTGCGATCGGCGGAGGCGGCGGTCGAGCGCAGCCAGAAGAACCTGTCGCGCACGAGCCTGCGCGCCCCGTTCAACGCGGTGGTCGCGAGCGAGAACGTCGAGGAGGGACAGGTGGTCAGCGCCCAGTCCCAGCAGCTGATGACCCTGGTGGGCACGGACGCCGCCCGGGTCTCGGTGAGCGTGCCGGTCGAGCGGCTGTCGAGCATGGACATTCCTGGGTTCAACGCCGACTATGGCTCGCGGGCACGGGTCATCCTGGAGCGCGCGGGCGGCCCGGACGTGGTCCACGAGGGCCAGGTCACCGGCGTCAGCGGTCAGCTCGACCCCCAGACCCGCACCGCCACGGTCGTGGTCGAGGTGCCCGACCCCCGCAGCGGCGACGAGCCCCTGCTCCCCGGCAGCTTCGTCAAGGTGGAGCTGGTCGGCCGGCCCCTCGAGGGCGCGGTGCCGGTGCCCCGCCGGGCGCTCGCCACGGTCGACAGCGTGTGGCTGGTCGTCGACGGCAAGCTCGCCCCGCGCACGGTCGACGTCGGCTGGCGCACCGACGACGAGGTCTTCATCACCGACGGGCTCGCTCCCGGAGACCGGGTCGTGCTGACCCCGCCGTCGCTGCCCATCGCGGGCATGCCCGTCGTGCCCAAGGAAGAGATGGCCCAGCAGGACGCGGGGGGCGGCGATGAGTGATTCCACCGAGGAGGTCACCGACCCGGTGGCCGACGATCCGTCCCTGAGGAAGGGCGCGATCTCGTGGATGGCTCGCAACGGCGTCGCCGCGAACCTGCTCATGGCGGGCATCCTGGCCTGCGGCATCCTGCTCGGCCTGCTCCAGGTGAAGCAGGAGGTCTTCCCGGAGTTCTCGCTCGACATCATCACCGTGCGCGTGCCCTACCCGGGCGCCTCGCCAGAAGAGGTCGAGCAGGGCATCGTGCTCGCGGTCGAGGAGGAGGTCCGCGGCATCGACGGGGTCAAGGCCGTCGATGCGACCGCGGCCGAGGGCTACGGCGTCGTCAGCGTCGAGCTGCTCCTGGGTGCCAACCCGGACAAGGTCCTCGCCGACGTGAAGAACGCGGTGGACCGGATCACCAGCTTTCCCGAGGACGCGGAGGAGCCGTCGGTGTCCCTGCTGTCGACGCGGCGGCGGGTGATCTCGATGTTCATCTCCGGCGACCAGGACCTCAGCACCCTGCAGGACATCGCCGAGGACGCCCGTGCCGAGCTGATCGGCGGGGAGGGGGTCACCTACGTCGAGATCCGGGGCGTGCCGGCCAACGAGGTCGTCGTGGAGGTCCCCCGCGAGACCCTGCAGCGCTACGGCCTGACCCTCGAGGAGGTCGCCCAGCGGGTGCGCGCCGCCTCCATCGAGCTGCCCGCTGGCGGCATCGACACCGCTGGCGGCGAGATCCTCGTCAAGCTGGACGACCGGCGCCGCATGGGGGAGGACTTCCGCGACATCGTCATTCGGGGCACCCCTGGTGGCGGCGTGCTCACCCTCGCCGACGTCGCGACCATCCGCGACACCTTCGAGGAGAACGACCAGGCGACCTACCTCAACGGCGAGCGCGCCGTCGAGATCGTCGCCTACCGGGTCGGCAGCGAGTCCCCCCAGGGCGTTGCCGACTATGTCCGGTCCTTCGCCGAGGATCTGAAGGCGGACCTGCCGGGCAACGTGCACGTCACGATGCTCAAGGACGACAGCATCATCCTGCGTCAGCGCATCGAGCTGCTGGTGAAGAACGCCGTCCAGGGCCTCTTCCTGGTCCTGCTGGTGCTCTACCTGTTCCTCAACGTGCGCCTCGCCTTCTGGGTCGCCCTGGGCATCCCGGTGTCCTTCCTGGGCGCGTTCGCGCTGATGCCCGGGCTCGACATCTCGGTGAACATGATCAGCCTGTTCGCCTTCATCATCACCCTCGGCATGGTCGTCGACGACGCGATCGTCATCGGCGAGAACATCTACGAGAAGCTCGAGAGCGGGCTGCCACCGGCGCGGGCCGCCATCGAGGGCGCGCGGGAGATGGCGGTGCCGGTCACGTTCGCCATCCTCACGACCATCGCCGCGTTCTCGCCGATGTTCTTCGTGCCGGGCGTCGCGGGCAAGCTGTTCCGCATCCTGCCCGGCATCGCGCTGGCGGTGCTCACGTTCAGCCTGGTCGAGTCCTTCTTCGTGCTGCCGGCCCACCTCGGCCACGAGACCCTGGTCGAGCGCTTCATCAAGACCCGCCTCGGCTGGCTCGACCTGCCCAGCCGGTGGTTCGGCAGGGGCCTCGACTGGTTCAACGAGCGGATCTACAAGCCGGTCCTGCGCAACACCGTCGAGCTGCGCTACGTCGCCGCCGCCCTCGCCCTCGCGACCTTCGCGGCGACCGTCGGCGTCGTCGGCGCGGGCATCGTGCCCTTCACCGGCTTCCCGGTGCTCGAGGGCAACACGGTGACCGCGTCGGTGCGCCTGCCCTACGGCACGCCGGTCGCGCGGACCGAGGAGGTTCGGGCCGTCCTCGAGGCGGGCGCCATGCGCGCCATCGAGAACGCCCCCGAGGAGGGGCTGCTGGAGGCGATCATCACCCGCGTCGGCGAGGGGCCGTCCCAGGGCGGACCGGTCGGCGGCGCGGGTGCGGTGGGCAGCCACCTGCTGACCATCGAGATGGAGCTCATCGGCAGCGAGAACCGCGACACCAGCGCGACGTTCCTCGAGGAGGCCTGGGCGAACGAGGTGCCGCCGATCGCTGGCCTCGAGTCCTTGACGTTCAACGCCAACATCGGGCCGAGTGGCGCCGCGGACGTCGAGATCCAGCTCGCGCACACGGACTTCGACACGCTCATCGACGCCTCGAGCGAGCTCTCCGACAAGCTGCGGACCTACTCCGACCTCACCGGCGTCACCAACAGCTACGCCGCAGGCAAGCAGCAGTACACCTACTCCCTCAAGCCCGCGGCCACGACGCTCGGCGTGACCGGCAACGATGTGGCGCGCCAGCTCCGGGCCGCGTTCTTCGGGGCCGAGGCCCTGCGCGAGCAGCGCGGTCGCAACGAGGTCAAGGTCCTGGCTCGGCTGCCCCGGGAGCAGCGCACCAGCCTCTACGATCTCGAGCAGCTGCGGATCCGCACCCCTCAGGGAGGCTTCGTGCCCCTGGAGCAGGTGGCGCTGCTGACTCCGGACCGGTCGCCGACCGACATCCTGCGGGAGAACGGCAAGCGGGTCATCAACGTCACCGCGATGCTCTCCGAGGGCGTGCCCAGCAACCAGGCCGTCGTGACCGATCTCAACGACAACGTCTTCGACAAGCTCAAGGCCGACTATCCGGGCCTGTCCGTCGGCTATGCCGGTCAGCAGGCGGAGCTGAACGAGTCCCTGTTCGTCCTGCTGTCGTACTTCGGCGTCGCGCTCATCGTCATCTACGCCCTGCTGGCGATCCCGTTCAAGAGCTACTTCCAGCCGTTCATCATCATGCTCGGCGCCATCCCCATGGGCTTCGTGGGGGCGGTGCTCGGTCACCTGCTGCTCGGCTACAAGCTCTCGATGGTGTCGATGTTCGGCATCGTCGCGCTCGCGGGTGTCGTCATCAACGACAGCCTCGTGCTCATCGACGCGGCCAATGTCTACCGGCGGCAGAACCCGGACGCGACCGCCCTCGACGCGATGATCTACGCGGGAACCCGGCGTCTGAGGCCGATCCTGCTGACCTCGCTGACCACGTTCTTCGGCCTCATGCCGCTCATCTTCGAGACCAGCGTGCAGGCGCGCTTCATCGTGCCCATGGCCATCTCGCTGGGCTGCGGCATCCTGTTCGCGACCTTCATCATCCTGCTGCTGGTGCCGAGCCTGTACCTGATCCTCGAGGACCTCCTGTGGGCCTTCAAGGCGTTCAGCGGATTCGTGCTCGGCACGGGTGGCGGGTCGCGCCCCTCCAAGTCACAGCAGCCCCCGCCCGGCGGGGAGCTGGGGGAGGGGGCAGCGCCGGCAAAGTAGCGTCGCTGACCAAACAGGACACCAGCCGTCCTGATTGCATTTGGCACTCCGGCTGGTGTGATTAGAGTTCGTCGTTCCCGGAGGACCATGCCCACCCCTGCTGCTTCGCCGACCCCGCTCTCCCATGGTGACGAGGCCGACGTCCTGGCAGTCGTGGCCCGTCTGTGCCAGGTCGTGGGCGTGCCCTACGACGGCGCGTCGGCGCGGGTCGCCTTCCGCCAGGCCTGCGTGCCCCGGGATCTGCCCGACTGGGCGGCGCCCCTGGGACATGCGTGCCGCGCGGTTGGCATGCGCGCGAGGCCGTGGACGGGGTCGGTGCGGGACGCATGGGAGCAGGCCCGGCGAGACCTGCCCATGGTCACGGCGCTCGTCGGGCCGGACGGTGCGCTGACCTGGGTGGTCGTCGGCGGACGCTGGGGTCGCAAGGTGGAGCTGTGGGAGCCCACCGGCCAGGACGAGCGTCGGCGCCTCGGCTTCAAGGCCTTCGTGCAGCGGGTCGGGCTCGGTGGGGCGGACCGGCTGCTCCCGTGGATGCTCGTCGAGCCCGTGGCCCCCGCGACCGAGATGCTCGGCACGCCCGGCGCCGGGATCGGCGTGTTCGGTCGCCTGCAGGCCCTGCTCCGGGCGGAGCGGCAGGACCTGTGGGTCATCCTTGCCTATGCAGTTGGAATCGGCATTCTGGGCCTGGCGACGCCGCTGGTCGTGCAGGTGCTGGTCAACACGGTCGCCTTCACCGCGATGCCAGGCCCGGTGTTCGTGCTGGCCGGGCTGCTGCTGGGCTGCCTGGTGTTCGCCGCGGTGCTCCGGGCGCTCAAGCGGTACGCCATCGAGATCCTGCAGCGGCGGGTGTTCGTGCAGATCACCGCGGATCTCGCGTGGCGCCTGCCTCGGGTCCGTGCCGCTGCGTTCGACCGCAAGCGGGGCTCGGAGCTGGTCAACCACTTCTTCGACGTGCTGACCGTACAGAAGGCAGCCAGCTCGCTGCTGGTCGATGGTCTGTCCGCCGCCATCTCCGCAGTGGTGGGCCTGGTGCTGCTCGCCATCTACCACCCCGCGCTGCTCGGCTTCGGCATCTTCCTGGTGGTCGCGATCGTCGTGCTGATGGTCGGCCTGGGACGCCGCGGCCCGGACACGGCCATCGTCGAGTCGAAGGCGAAGTACCGGGTCGCCGGCTGGCTCGAGGAGGTCGCCGAGCGCCCGGGGCTGTTCAAGCTGCCCGGCGGCGCTCGCCTTGCGCTCCAGCGGGCGGACGACCTGACCCACAGCTACCTCGACGCCCGCGAGGCCCACTTCGTCATCTTCTTCCGCCAGTACGTGGGCACCCTGGGCCTGCAGGTCGTGTCTGCGTCGGCCCTGCTCGCGGTCGGTGGCTGGCTCGTGGTCGAGCGGCAGCTGTCCCTGGGCCAGCTTGTCGCTGCCGAGCTCGTCGTCGCCGCCATCCTCGCTGCGTACGCCAAGTTCGCGGACAAGCTCGACATCTTCTACGACCTCCTCGCCGGTCTCGACAAGCTGGGCGTGCTGGTCGACCTGCCCCTCGAGTCCCAGGTGGGCGCGGTGCCTCCGCCCACCGGTGAGCCGGTCTCCCTCGAGATCTCCGGCGCGACCTTCGCCTTTCCAGGCGGAGCACCCGTGCTGCGCGGGGTCGACCTCGACGTGGCTCCCGGTGAGCGCGTCGGCATCTGCGGCGCGGACGGAGCGGGCAAGAGTGTACTTGCTGACTTGATCTTCGGCCTTCGGACCCCGGACTCGGGCTCCGTGTCCTTCGACGGCGCGGACCTCCGCGGCCTGCGACCCAAGGCGGTGCGGTCCATCGCGGCGCTGACCCGTGGACCGGAGGTGGTCAGCGGCAGCATCCGGGAGAACGTGACGCTCGGTCGCTCCGAGGTCCGAGACGAGGACGTCGATCGTGCGCTCCAGATGGCAGGGCTCGACCGCGCGGTCGCCCGCTTGCCCGAGGCGCTCGACACCCAGCTGACTCCGTCGGGACAGCCGCTGTCGTCTACCCAGGTCCTGCGCCTCATGATCGCCCGGGCCGTGGCCGAGCGGCCGCGCCTGCTGATCATCGACCACACCCTCGACGCCATGGCGCCGGCGGACCAGGCCCACGTGCTGGACACGATGTGCCGGGAGCACGCCCCGTGGACCCTGCTGGTCCTGACTCAGGACCCGGACGTCCTGCGCAGGCTGGACCGGCGTTGCCGCCTCGTCGACGGCCAGCTCGTCCCGATGGACCGAGTCCAGGAGGTGTCCGCATGAACCACCTCATGACGCTCCACGACTCGGTCCGGATCTCGGCGCTTCGTCGGGTGCGCACCCCCGGCCGCCTGCAGCGCACCGCCCGCAATGTGATCATCGCCGCGGTGATCTGCGCGGTGCTCTCGGTGGTCATGCCCTGGCAGCAGACATCGATGGGCACGGGGCGGGTGACGGCGTACGACCCGGCCAGCCGGACCCAGCGGGTGGAGGCGCCGATCAAGGGTCGCGTGCAGGAGTGGCACGTGGCGGAAGGCACCCAGGTCACCGCCGGCCAGCTCCTGGCGACGCTGCAGGACAACGACCCCGCCTACCTGGCTCGCCTCGAGGGGGAGCTGGAGACGGTGGACGACCGACTGGCGTCGGCGCTCGACTCGTTGTCAGCGTACGAGGCCAAGTACGAGGCTGCGGTGGCGGGCCGGGATGCGGCCGTGACCGCGGCCGAGGCCAAGGTGACCGCAGCGAGGCGCAAGGTCGACGCGGCGCGGCAGAAGGTGAAGATCGCCGAGGCGGACTTCGAGACCGCGGACCTGAACCTGAGCCGAGTCGAGCCCCTGTTCGAGCAGGGGCTGGTGAGTGAGCGCAAGATGGAGCTCACGCGTCTGAAGTGGCGGGAGACCCAGGCAAAGCTCCTCGAGGCCCAGGCGAACGTGGCAGAGAGCCAGGCCTCCTATGCCGAGTCCGAGGCCAGCCTGATCGCCAAGCGCGAGGAGCAGCGCGGCAAGGTCGAGGCCGCGCGGGCGGATCAGCAGGCGGCGCGCCAGAAGCTCGCCGAGCTGCGGGCGAAGCGTCTGGACACCGAGACCAAGCTCTCGCGGCAGGGCGCCCAGCAGGTCGTGGCACCGCGAGACGGTACGATACTGGAGATCCTCCACGGGCAGGGCGGCGAGCAGATCAAAGAGGGCGACACCCTGGCCCGCCTCGTGCCCAGCGACGTCATGAATGTCGTGGAGCTCAAGGTCGACGGCAACGACGTGCCGCTGATCCGCCGCGGGCAGCACGTGCGCCTGCAGTTCGAGGGATGGCCAGCGGTCCAGTTCGTGGGCTGGCCGAGCGTCGCCGTGGGCACCTTCCCCGGCGAGGTCACCTTCGTCGACGCCGCGGACGACGGCACCGGCAAGTTCCGAGTCGTGGTGCGCGAGCCCGAGAACCCCGAGACGCCCTGGCCGGACGAGCGCTACATGCGCCAGGGTCTGCGCGCCAAGGGCTGGGTCCAGCTGTCCCGGGTGCCCCTGGGCTGGGAGATCTGGCGGCAGCTCAACGGCTTCCCGCCCACGGTCGAGCCGCCGGAGGCGGGCGAGGCGCCGCAGGACGGGCCGAAGATGCCCAAGGCCATCGTGCCCAAGGACAAGTGATGTTCAACCTGCTCTTTGGGGTGGGCGCGCTCCTCCTCGGGCCGGTCGCGCTCGCTGCGCCGGGTGACGACCCGGCGGAGGTGGAGACCACTCCGTCGACCGCGGCTGGAGACGACGGCGTGGCCGCGCGGGCACGGGCGACCTCGGTGGCGCGACTGCGCGACATGCTCGGCGCCCACGCGAAGGGCCCGCCGCTGGTACGGCCGATCGTGGTCGGGGCGATCGACGGGCGACACCCCAAGGTGCGGGCGCTGGTGGCGGCGGTGGCGGCGGCGCGAGGGGATCGGCTGCGGACGCGGTTCTACGACGTCACCGTGGCCACCGACACCAAGGCCGCGGTGGACGGGTACTACCGCTACGTCATCTCCGACAACACCGTCACTGCCGACGTGGGCGCGGCGACCCTGCAGGCGGGCTGGCGCTTCGGGCTGGACGGGAGCGAGGGCGCCCTGCCCGACTACTACGGCGAGTACAAGACCCTCGCCGGGGGTGAGGTGCGCCTGCACGTGGGGCTCGACCTGCTGGAGGGCCTGGTCACCGACTCCGAGCGCACCGCGCTGCGCCAGGCGGACGTCGGCATCGATCTCGCCGAGGCGGACCTCGCGCTGACCGAGCTGGTCGTCCTGCGGGACGGGGTCGAGGCGTGGGCCAAGTGGGTCGGCTCCGGCCGGATCCTCGCGCTGGACCAGGCGCTGCTGGACGTCGCCAATCAGCGCCAGCAGGCCGTCGACCAGCGCATCGGGCTGGGTGACCTCGCCCCGGTCGAGCGCGTCCGCAACCGGCAGATCGTCGCCCAGCGCGAGGCGGATCTCGCCGAGGCCCGCGGCGAGTTCACCGCGTCGACCGAGAAGCTGGCGTTGTACCTTCGTAACGAGGGTGGCGAGGGTGAGCGGGTCGGCATCGAGCGCCTGCCCGATCGGGTGGCTGCTCCCGCCGGCGCCCCTGCCTTCGACGGGGATCCCGTCGAGCTGGCCCTGCGCGAGCACCCGCTCCTGCGCACGGCCCGCGCCCACCTGGAGCTGACCGACCTGGACCGCCGGCTTGCCCGCTTCGGCCTGCTGCCCAAGGCGTCCATCTACGGCGAGGTCTCGCAGGACCTGCAGGCAGGGGGCGATCCGTCGGACAGCCTGGCTCCGCGGGTGGCCATGGTCGGCACGAAGGTGTCGGTGCCGCTCGGCAACACGAAGGACCGCGGCAAGCGGCGCATGGCCGAGGCCAAGTGGACCAAGGCCCAGGCCGACCTCGATTGGCTGGAGGACCAGATCGTCGCGCAGGTCCGCTCGGCCCAGGCGCGGGAGCAGGCGGCGCTGGTGCGCTGGCGCCGGGCGGCCGAGTCCGTCGACCTGGCCCTGCAGCTCCAGGAAGCCGAGCAGGTCCGCTTCGACGCCGGCGACATCGACCTCCTGCGCCTGTGGCAGGTCGAACAGGAGACCGCCAAGTCCATCCGCACCGAGGTCAAGGCCTGGGTCGCGTACCAGGTGGCCGTCGCCGAGCTGGAGCTGGCCGTGGGGCAGCGGCTGGAGTGAGGGGCGCCTCCCTACGCCGGCACTTCCTTGGTGTCGGTCTGCTCGCCGTAGCGCGGCGCCAGCAGCTTCTGGAAGACGCCGGCCAGATCCTCGGGGACCTTGGCCTTGGCGCGGGCGCGCATGTCGAACATGGCCAGCACGACCTGTCCGTCGACCGCGACGTCGCCGTTCTCCTTCACCACGCGCTGGCGGAAGTGCAGGCTGTGCTCGCCGATGTGGACCAGGGCGGTCTCGATGACGAGCTTGTCGTCCAGCTGGGCCTCGTGGAGGTAGTCCAGGGTGACGTGGCGCACGACGGGCGCGATGGAGTGGCCGAAGCGGTCGCGGGTCAGGCCGGCGTCGCGGACCCAGCCGAAGCGGCCCCACTCCAGGTACTCCTGGTACTTCGCGTTGTTGACGTGACCGAGGAAGTCGACCTCGGTCGAGCGAACGGTGTGGAGGACGCGGGAGAGCATCGCGGGGGCTCCTGGCTGCAAGCGCGGCAGGTAGCCCGCCCGCGCGGGTCAGGCCAAGCCCAGGGTCGCCCGCACGGCGTCGGCATAGTCGGTGTGCTCGAAGCGGAATCCCCATTCCTGGGCCCGGGCGGGGACGACGCGCTGCCCTCCGAGCACCAGCACCTCGCCCATCTCACCCAGGGCGGTGCGGATGGCCGCCGCCGGTGTGGGCACGATGGCGGGGCGGCCGAGCACCTGGCCCAGCACCCGCGCCTGCTCCTTCTGGGGGAGGGGGTTCGGGGCGACCGCGTTGACCGGCCCGCTCCAGTCCTCCTCGAAGAGGGCGCCGTGCAGGAGCGCGACCAGGTCGTCGAGGGAGATCCAGCTGATCCACTGGTCCCCGGTGCCGATGGGGCCGCCTGCGCCGGCGCGGAACAGGGGCAGCATGGTGGCGAGGGCGGCTCCCGCGGCGGTGGTCACGATGCCGATCCGAGGGATGACCAGGCGCGTGCCGTGAGCGCGGACCGCCTCGGCCTCGGCCTCCCACGCGGTGGCGACCTCGGAGAGGAAGTCGTCCCCGGCGGGGCTGTCTTCGGTCAGCTCGCGGTCGTCGGATGGGCCGTAGCGACCGATCGCCGACGCCGAGACCAGCACCCGAGGCTTCGGGTCCAGCTGGCCGATGGCCTCCACGATGAGGCGGGTGCCGTCGACCCGGCTCTCGCGGATCGCCTGTTTGTGGGCGTCGGTCCATCGTTCTGACACGGGGGCGCCCGCCAGGTGCACGACCGCGTCCACGCCCTGCAGGGCCTCGAGGTCGATGGTGCCGGCCTTGACGTCCCAGACGCAGTCGCCGTGCTCGCGCTTGCGGCGGGTGACCCGGACGACCTCGTGGCCGCCGGTCGTGAGGAAGGCGGCGAGCGCACTGCCCACCAGGCCGGTCGCGCCGGTGATGGCGATCCGGAGCCGTGGGCGATCGGCGTACGCGGCGTGGCGGGCGAGATCCTGTCGGGTGCGGCGATGGCGGTAGCGGAACATGCGGTCGTTGACGCCCTTGAGGCTGGGTACGGCGACCGCGCCGAACGGACCGCCGGGAGGCGTCCAGGTGATCGCGTCCTCCATGCGACAGCCGCCCGCCTCGGTCGGCTGGAAGTGATGCTCGTGACGCCACGCGGCAAACGGGCCCTTCTGCTGTTCGTCGACGAAGAGGTTGGGAGGCTCGCACACCGTGTGCAGGGCCTCCCAGGTGATCGGCACCCCGGCCTTCTTGATGCGGAAGACCGTCTGCGCGCCGACGTCGAGCCCCTGGTCCCCGTCGACGAACGTCATGTCCTCCCAGGGCGGAGCGAGTCGGGCGAAGGCGCCCGGGCGGGCGTGCCATGCCCACACATCCTCGACGGAGTGGGGGAGTGACGTCGCGTATCGTTGGGTGACGGTGGGCATGGGTGGCATCTCCCGGTGCGCTTGCGTATCTACCCCGCTCTCGACCTGCCCCCGCCCTACTCCCCTCCGAGCGTTCGAGGGCCCGTGCTGAAGCGACTGCTGCTCATCCTGGTCGTGCTGCTCACCGCGTGCGTGGACCGAGGGGTCGTGCCTGCGGCTCGAGACGGTACCTTGTCGCTCGCGGGTTGGGAACCCGGCGACGTGGGCCCGCTCGAGGGCACCTGGGAGGTGCAGCAGGGCCTGGTGCATCCGCCGATCCTGCTTGATCACCCCGTGCTGCTCGAGGTCCCCGGCTCCTGGGACTCCGGGCCTGGGGCCCCGCTGGACAGCCCGTTCGGCGAGGCGACCTATCGGCTCGTGGTCACCGACGTGCCCGACCAGCCCGAGGTC
>MDTC01244838.1_pt1 | contig 14396 bp, 3 predicted proteins | sample 811181 | NCBI WGS metagenome assembly MDTC01 (sample SAMN05326644, study PRJNA326480) | marine metagenome | isolation source: seawater | place: Pacific Ocean: North | collected 2011 | reverse complement strand
TTTTGGATTACCTATACGAGATGATGACCGTATTGAGTTTAGAGTTGCTGCTCGTGAAGCAAATACTATTAGACACATAGTCCCATTAACAAACTTACTTATGCTTACTGGGTCAGCAGAATGGAGAGTTACTTCTGTTAATAGTGATGCAATAACTCCTACATCTATATCTGTAAAACCACAATCATATGTTGGTGCAAATAATGCACAACCAGTAATTGTTAATAATAGCTTAGTATATGGTGCTGCTCGTGGTGGTCATGTAAGAGAACTTGGTTATAACTGGCAAGCAAATGGATTTATAACAGGTGATTTATCTCTTCGTGCTCCTCATCTATTTGATAATTTCACAATTGTAGATATGGCTTTATCAAAGTCACCAATACCTATTGTATGGATGGTAAGTAGTAACGGTAAGTTATTAGGTCTTACATATGTACCAGAACAACAAATAGGAGCATGGCATCAACATGATACAGATGGAACTTTTGAAAGTGTAGCTTGTGTATCTGAAGGCAATGATGACGTTACTTATTGTGTTGTAAAAAGAACTATAAATGGTGCAAGCAAACGTTATGTAGAACGGATGGGTACAAGATTATTTACAACTCAACGAGATAACTTTTTTGTAGATGCAGGGGCTACTTATAACGGCACAAATACAAACACAGGTCAAAACGTAACTATATCTGGCGGTACAAACTACACAAAAGGTGAAACTGTTACGATTACTGCTAACTACAATTTATTTAATGCACCGCCTAGTGTTGCTGATGTTAATGATGCAATAGTCTTAGTTGATGGCACTACTCTTTACCGTCTTACTATTCTTGGCACATCAAGCCAAACAGTAGCAACTGCAAAATTAGATAAACAGTTACCTGCATCTTTGCGTAATACAGCTATAACTACTTACGAAGTTGCTAGAAATGTTATATCAGGTATTTCTTGGTTAGAAGGTAAAACAGTAAACATTTTGGCAGATGGTGCAGTACACCCACAAAAGGTAGTATCTAGTGGTTCTATTACGTTAGATCGTGCAGCTAGTGTTGTACATCTTGGCTTACCTTATGAAAGTGATTTATTAACATTACCTATGGCCCTACAAGTAGAAGCATTTGGTCAGGGTAGAGTTAAAAATTTAAATCATGTATGGCTGCGTGTATTGGAATCATCTGGTATTTTTGCAGGTCCAAGTGCAGATAAATTAGTAGAAGCAAAACAACGTACAACTGAACCGTATGGTTCGCCACCAGATTTAAAAACACAAGATATAAAAATTATGCTTACACCACAATGGCAAGACAATGGACAATTATTTGTACGTCAAACAGATCCATTACCACTAACAATTGTAGGTTTAACATTAGAAGTAGCTATGGGTGGATAGTGTGACCGTAAACAGATATTATGTAGATATACTAAAAAATAAAGAAGTGTAGAGGTTAGTGCAACAATGGCTAGAGTTGGTTGGAATGATTTAAGTGGTTTAGGCAAAGGTCAAATATATGCAAGTATAGGAGGTGGTTTACTTAATGTTTTTGCTGCAGGTGCAAAGGCAGATTACGACAAATATGTAGCTCGGAGTAAAGCCTTAGAGTACGAAGATTTAGCAGATACAGCGATGTTTAATATGCGAGCTTCAGAAAATCAAGCTCAATGGATAAGTAAAGCATTTGATATGCAGTTTGCTACTATGACGCAAAAACAAGGTGATGAAAAAGCAACAAGAAAAGTATCAATGGCAAGTAGAGGTGGTGTATTAGGAGTTGGTAGTAATAGAGATGTAATGCTTAGTCAACAAATAAATTATGAAAAAGATAAGATGACCATGAACATGAACAAAGTAAGGGCAAGAAGTAAACAAGATATGAAAACTGTAGATTATTTAAACGCATCTGAAAGATATAAGATGAATGCAAAAAGTATGAATATTACAGCATCGTCTATAAGTCCATTTGGTGCTATGGCATCTTCTTTATTAACAAATACATCTTCAGTTTTAAGTGGCTTACCTGAAGGAATGTTCTTGAAGAAATCATAATGGTTTTAAAAATACCTCAACAACAATTAAATATAGGTAGTGCAAACGTAGCTAGTCCTCTACCAGAAGCACAAACTATTGGTGATACGGCAAGCCCTGCATTAAGAGCTAGAGGTAAAGGGTTAATGGATATATCTAAAGCAATAGCTGCTATAGATGATACTTTAACTGAAGCAGAAGCTGACGATTTATTTAGTCAAGCAGATGTTGAAATAGATGGAATACTTGAAGAATACAAAACTTTAAAAGGTGCAAATGCAGTTGGTACTATAGTTACAGAAGGAGAAGGTAAAACACAAAAAACAATAGTAGATGATTACAACCAAAAATTACAAAGTGTCGTAAATGCATACGGAGAAAAAGCAAGTAATGGTCGTGCTAAATATATGTTTGACAAACAAATAGGTGTATCTGTAAATACTGCACATAAAGGAATAATGGAACATTCCTTAGAACAATTAGATCTTTACAAAGGAAATGAGCTAACTAAAAAGCAAGACAATTATGTAAAAAAAGCTAAAGCATTTTATAAGGATTGGAGAAATCCTAATGGTCTTTTTCTTAAATATGTTAGTGGTGCTGAAGAAGTTTTAATACAGAAAGCTATACATGAAGGTTGGAATCTTGATCCTAATGCTGTAGATATTAATGGCAATAAAATTCCAATAAGTGAACAATATTTAAATGCAAAAAGTAAAATGCAAACTGAAATAGCTGAAGCTGTAATAAAGGCTTATGAAGATAGTGGAGATTCTGATGGAGCTAAGGCATTTCATGCGTCTTTAAGGCCGTATGTAGATGGCAAAACTTTTGACGATTTAGGTGCAAAAGTAGAAAACAAACACACAGAAATTATTAGCGACACAAAGGTACAACAAGCAATAGCTAGTGATGGAAATCAAAACAATGGTGATTTTTTAACACAACTTTATTCATTAAATACTTTAAGTAGCAATCAATCTTTTGATGATGGGTTAGGAGCTGTAGTTACTGATGGATTACATTCTAATGAAACTAATATTACAGGTTTAAAACAATCTGAAAAAATAGAAATAATACAAAAAAAACGAGGTGAATCTATATTTTTTAATGAAGACTCTTCTAGAAATGGTACTTTATTAGCTCAACACCAACCAACACATTTGTTTGCTGTATTGCATTTAGGTGCAAAAAAAGCTGATTCTTTATACACAAAAGCAGAACGAGAATATAAAGCTAGTATTCCAGTACCAACTATAAAAAAAGGTGGACGTAACACTAAAGGAAGTAAAATTCGTATAGATAAATATAGAAATGAATTTTTTAATAACCCAGATAATTTTAAAATAGTTAATGAAGGTATTTTAAATAGATATACTGATTTAATTAAACAAGAAGCTACAAGAAAATATTCTAATCTTGCTGTTAAAACAAAAAAAGTATTTAAAGAAGATACTGTTAAGAGAAGTGATTTTGGTAATAGCCCATCAGAAAAACGTAAATACAATAGAGCACGAGCAGAAGCTAAACGTAACCCAGACAATTATGAAGAATCTAATGTTATTGTGCCTGTTCCACAAAGTGCTTTAGGACCATTTAATTTAGAACAAAATGAAAAAACTAATAAATACATAAATGCAATTGCAAATGATTTAAATGTTATTAAGAGTAATGTTGATTATGATTATGAACCTGTTAAAGATGCCAAGATAGATATACGAACTGGTTTACAACCTAAAGAAGTTATAGCAAGTAAATTAAAAGCTACAACACTAAATAAAAAAGAATTAGAATATGAACTAGAACAATTAGATATAGAGTACGACAAAATTAAAGAAGAAAGGTTAGCAAATTATAAAAGTAAAAAAAATGCTGCGATAGAAATATCATACTCTGAACCAAATGGATATAAAAAATTACATGAACATGATATAGATATAGATGATTTTACACCAGAAGATCAAGCAATAATAAAAGCAGGTCCACCAAAAGAATCTAATATAGAAACATTAGCAACTTTAGACGATGATCCAAAAGAAGTAAGAGATAATTTAGATGAATATAGATTTACATTGTCACCAGAAGATTATTTACTTTTAAAACAAGAATCAGAAAAATTAAAATCATCAGGAGAAAAATATAAAGAAGCTACAGGTAATGACACTTTGCTAAAAGATGTCATGTATAAAAGCGGTTATCAATGGGTATATGACACAAAGAAAGGTGAGAAAGCAGCTATATTTCATGGAATAAAAACTGAATGGGTAGATAGAATAGATTATGCTCAAAGAAAACAAGGAAACCAAAAATTAACAAGACAAGAAAAAGTAGATATATTACGCAACGTACTTTTAGATAAAGTAAATTTAGATAAATTTATAGGATCTAAGAAAAACGTATTTGCTAGTTCTGTAACAGAAGATCAATTATCAAAACAATTTGTTGTTGTTAACGGACAAAGAGTATTTTCAAATAAAATAGATCAATTTGTAAGATCAAAAATCATAAGATTATTATATTTAGAAAAGCTACCTATGAACGAACAAAATATAGCAGAAAAATGGGTTAATGAATTTGGTATGCCAAAAACATTAGAAGAACTAAATGCCATCTTAGCAAAATAAATTATGGATAACATCAACGAATTTAATGAATATCTCGCAAAATATGAAAGTGTACGAGAAAATCAATCTAGTCCAGATAATGATGAAACTCTTTTAAATGCTTATGTAGAAAAAAAACAAAAGAAAAATGATGAAGAATTACAAGTACTATTAAATAATGTTCGTTATAACGATCCAGATAAAACAGGAGAAGCACAACAATTAGCTAAAAGATTAAATTTACCAGAAGGTACAATTATTAATAATGGCGATACATTAGAATCTTTAAAAGCAAAATCATTAGAACTAAATACACAAGCTAGTGAACTAGCAATGGTAAATCCTATATTGTCTAGGCAATTGCGTGATCCTAATTTTGCAGCAATAGCACATGACAATATTGAAAATTTAGCTAGAACTGAAAGTTTATGGGAAACTATTACATCAGCACCAGAAGATGGATGGCAAGGTATACGCAAAGGTGTATTAAGTAGAGAATTAGGAAAAATAGGAAACAGGTTAAGAAGAACCCAAGTACCGTTTATAAGTATTGAAAAAGGTTTTGAAACTGGATATAAACCATCAGAACAAGATTTAAAAGATTACGAAAGAATAAAAGAAATACAAGAAACAATAGCTAATTATGACGCAGATGGTGTAGGTCTTATTGAAGGTTCTGGATATTTTGTTGGACAATATGGCTCTTCACTTCCAGAAGCTGCAATAGCGGGATTAGGAACATGGAAAGCAAAAACACTTCTTGGTACTGGTATTGGTGCAATAAGTCCTGATCCATTAACAACTGTCGGAGGTGCGACTATTGGTAATGTTGTAGGTTTGTTTACTGGTTGGAACGCTTTTGCTAATAAATTAACTTATGACACATTTCAAATAGAAGGTGGTCATTCATGGTTAGAGCTTAGAGAAAATAATTATTCTATGGAAGATGCAAGAATAAGATCTAATGTTGTTGGTACTACAAATGCTATTATAGAAAAAATAGGATTGAATATAGTTGGTCCAGTATATCTTAAAGGACTTGGTGGTTTAAAAAGTACATTTTATCGTTCTGGTTTAGCAAATACACCTGTTGGTAAATCTATACAAAAAAGAATTCTAAAACAAACTGTAAAAAATGCTTTAGGTAAAAGTGGTAAAAAACTTACATGGAATGCTGCAACACGACAATTTGCTAGAGACTATGGGTTAGTTTTAGCTACAGAACCAATACAAGAAGTTTTACAAGAAATAGCAGCAATAGCAGGTAATAATGCATTTGCTGACGAATCTATAGAAACATTTACTCCAGAAGAAATAGGAGACAGAATTTGGTCAACATTAACAGAAACCTTTAAAGGAATGATTTTATTTGGTGCAATAGCACCGGGTATTACATATAGCAGCAATTGGAGCAAAGCAAATAAGGCCAAAAATGACACCGCAGTTTTACAAAAAATTGTAGAAATATCTAAAGATGATGTAACAAAAAAAAGAAACAAAGAACAAACTAAAGATTATCAACAACAATTAGGTGATCAAGCAGGTATTAGTGATTTTTATTTTAATGCACAAGAATTCCAACAAGCACTTGATGATAATCAAATTACTGAAGAACAATTAGAATTATTTTCCCCAGAACTTGCAAAACAATTTAAAGATGCAAAGAAAGAAGGATTTACAGGAAAAGTTATAAAAATACCAACTGGTACATATTTGGCTGACATTGCTAGTACAGACTTTGGTAATTCATTACAGCCACATTTAAAGACAGGCGAGAATGAATATAGTCAAACAGAAATGATGCAATTTTTTAAAGATCAGCCTGAGCTTTTAGAAAATATGAAAAAAGAATTTAATCAAAAAGCACAAGATCTTAAACAATTTACAAGTGAATCTAAAGCAGTAAAAAAAGATATAAAAAATCAATTAATGCGTCTTGGTTATGACAAAGATAAAGCTGCAGATAGAGCTATTTTAGTTCAGATGTTTGCAGAAACTTATTCTAAAGCGTTAGGTATAACACCAAGACAATTTATAAATAGATTTCAATACAACATAGTAGGAGAAACTACAGATCTAAAAACTTTTGAAAAGCAATTTTTTAATCAAGACGGCACTATAAAAACAGAAACACAATTATTTAAAAACTGGTTTAGAAAATCAGTATTAAAAAATCCTGATGGTACACCACAAGTTTTATATCATGGCACGAGAGATAATTTTGATTATTTCGATCTTGATCATCCCAATAGATATGACTCAGGTTTTGCAGGTACAGGTGTTTATATAACTCCTGATAAAGGGTTAGCAAATATTTATACGATGAATAAAAAACTTAGATCCAAAGGTGATGCAAAAATAATGGAATTATATGCACGTTTAGAAAATCCAAAAACTGAAAGTACAAGTATAAAACCTAGAATAAAAGCAGGTGGTAGAGTTGCAGCAGATGGTTTTAGAGATAAATTAATTGCAGAAGGACATGATGGTGTAATTCTAAAAAATGCTGTTGGTGAAGTTGTAGAAATAGTTATCTTTGATCCCAATGCTGTTAAATCAGTTGATAATAATGGTAACTGGTCTAATGAAATAAATAATTTATATCAACAACAAGCAGTAGAAACTTTTGAACAAAAAGCAACACAAAAAAAAGGTAAGCCAGTATCAGAAGAAGTATTTCAATTAGCAAGAATTTTAGAAAATTTTGATTTTGCAAAGAGTAAACCTTTTGCAACTAATCGTGATTTTAAATTAGAAATACAAAACCGTATACAAGCTGCTGCTAAAAAAGCAGGTGTAAATTTAGCAGACTTTAGTGCAGAAACAGAAAAATATCTTGTAAGAACTTTATTGGAAGATGCACGATTCGCTTTGACAGAAAATGCAAATGCTGTTGGTTGGTATGATGAAAAAGTATCTAAAGCAGTACGAATACTTTCTCTTATATATCCAAAAGTTGCTACTGATAAAAGACATGAATTTGTATTTAAATGGGCATTAGCAGCTACGTCTAACGGTATAAAAGTAGATAAAAATTATGAGTATGCAGCAGATGTATATGAAAAATGGTTGAAATCAGAAGAAGAATTAGGTGAAGGCAAAGGCAGATTGCCAGAAAAAATGTTAAATGCAGAAGGCGAAAAAACAGGTGGTACTGCAAGAGCAGCAATGGAAAAATCTTTTAAAATACTAAATTTATTATTTGATAAAAAATCTTTTGCAGAATTAGAAGAATTTATGAGAACTATGCATACTGTAAGAGAAGTGCATGAGTTTGTAGGAACATATAAAAATGGAAGACAAATAAAAGTAGGTGGTGGTTATGGATTAGATGAACAAGTTTATGGTGCTGCAATAATGGGTCCAAAAATTGGTAATGGATTTTTTGCAAATTTAAATGGCAACTATGACCAGTTAACTTTAGATAGATGGGCTATGCGTACATGGGGTCGTATGACAGGTACGTTAGTTTTAAACAAACAAAAACAAGCAAAAATAAAAAGAGGGCAGATAAAACAAATAATTAAAGCTTTAACTAAGACACAGAAAAAAGCGTTTGAAGCAATTATTGGAAGGAAACTTACAGTAGGTGATATTGATCAGTTGGCGATTGATATTGAAAAAGCATCGACTACAGAAGAAAACCGTGATCGCATGGCAGAAATAGCAACATTTGCAGAAGATCCAAAACATAGAGAAATATATGTAGAAATTAATGGTAAGCCAAGAAAAGATGATGCCACAGTTTCTCTTGGAGACTACTTGCGTAAAAGAGGTAATTTATTAGCTAAAGATAATGATGGCCAAAAAGAAGCACCAAGTGGTGCTCCAGAAAGAAGAAATATAGAAAAAGTTTTTGCACAAGTACTAGAAGTTTTGCAAAAGGATTATCCTTCTTTAACAATGGCAGATTTGCAAGCACTTGTTTGGTATCCAGAAAAAAAATTATATGATTCTGCAAAATTAAAAGAAGCAGTAGTAGAAACAAATTACGAAGATAATGAAGCACCAGACTATGCCAATGCTGCTGTTGAATTTGCTGCTAGAATAGGTATACCAGATGAAGACATACAATCTGCAATACAGGAGGTAGATGATGAGTTACAGGCCGTTGAGCAATCAAGAGGAACACAACCTGATGATGGAAGAAGAGGAGAGGTACGAACAGATGATGGAACTTTCCAACAACAAGAAACTGGACAAGAAGGAAGAGACATTGACGAGTCAACAGGACTCCCCATCAACCCAGATGGAACTGTCACCGTCTACCACCACACCGACAGAAAATCAGCAGAACGAATCAGGTCTGAACGTAAACTCAGAAGTGCTGGAGAACCTGATGTCTACGTTACCACCAGAGCTATCACAGATACTGGTTATGGCAATACAGCAGTTGCCATCAGAGTCGACCCTAGAAGACTTAGTCTCGATGATGAATTCCCTAACGGACGAAGAGATTTCAGACTCTCAGTTGGAAAGTCTGGAGGATCTATTTCAGTAAAGGTAGGAGAATATGTAGAACAACAAGCATCTGAAGGTGCTAGAGGACGTTTTGATCCAACAACTTTAACAACAATACTTACAAAAGAAGCAGATTTTTCTACATTTGCACATGAGACAGCCCATTATATGTTAACTGTCTTAGAAAACATAGTTGCTACAGATAATGCACCACAAGAATTAATTGCTGATTTTAATACGTTATTAGATTTTTGGGGTGTTAAAGATTTAAAAACTTGGCAAGGTTTCAACATAGATCAAAAAAGAGAATATCACGAAGCGTTTGCATACAACTTTGAACTATATTTATTTGAAAAGAAAGCACCAAACAAAAAATTACAAAAACTATTTACAAGGTTTTCTAATTTTATTAAAAAAATATATGAACAAGTAAGCACAAAATTAAATGAAGCATATCGCAGAGAAACTGGTAAAGATTTACCAATACTTACTAAAAATGTAAGAAGTGTTATGGATCGTATGTTGGCTACTGATGAACAAATAGTACAAGCTAATTTAATATACGATTTAAGAGCGATGTACCAAACACAAGAACAAAGCGGTATGAGTAATAAAGAATGGGCTGAATACACAGCTGCATTGCAAGAAGCAGAAGATGAATCAATGTCAATAATGATGCAAAAAAGTATGCAACAAGTTCGTTGGTTAAATAGAACAAGAGATAAAAAATTAAAAGAATTAGATAAAGAAAAAGATAAATTATATAAAGAAATAGAACAAGAAGAAACTTTAAAAGTTCAACAATTACCAATATATAAATTGGAATCGTATTTAAAACGTGGGATAACTTTTGACGAAAATGGTAAAAAAATAAAAGTAGAAGGTGATCATAAAATATCTATGGAAAGTCTTAAAGCGATAGTGCCGTTTAAAGATAAAATGGGTGAAGCATATTTTAAAGAATTAAAAAAAGAATTAGGTACTGGTACATATGGAATGGTTAGTAAAAAAGGAATGCCAATACAAATGGTTGCAGAAATGTTTGGATTTAAAAATCCACAAATAATGTTAGATGCATTACTAGAAAAACAACCAATAGGAGATGTTATAGAAACTCGTACAGAACAACGTATGTTAGAAGAACATAGTGATTTAGTAGATCCAAGGCAATTGGAATTACAAGTACAAGAAGCAATACATAATGAAGCTAGATCTAGATTTGTAGCTGTTGAACTAAATGCACTTGCTAAAGCAATGCAACCAGTACGTTATCAAGTTGAAGCGGCAAGACAAGTTGCTGAAGATATATTGGCAGATAAAAAATTATCAGATATAAGGCCATCAGAATTTACTCGTGCTGAAGCAAGAGCATTAAAAGAAGCAGAAAAATTTATGAAAAAAGGAGAAACTAGAGAAGCAATAAAAGCAAAACGATCACAGTTACTTAATAACCAGTTAGCAAAAGTAGCCATAGAAATACATAAAGAATATGGCAAAGCAACAAATAAACAAAACGGCCTATTTAATAAATTTTTTAAAGATGACGACAAGATAAAAGAACAAAAAAGAAATTCAGATCTAATAAATGCAGGTCGGACAATTTTAGCTTCATATAATTTAGGTCCAAAAGTAAAAGATATAAATGTCTATACAGAAAATCTAAAAAAATATGATGAATATTTATATTCAGAATTAGAGCCAATGATATTAGATGCACAAGCAAGTAAAAATCAAAAAGATCTTACAGATTTAACATATGAAGAATTTGAAAGTTTAAATGACTTAATAAAATCTTTATGGCATCAATCAAAACGAGCTGAACAATTAAAACTTGCAGGTCAATTAGTAGATTTACAACCTGTTATTGAAACATTGGTTAATCGCATGGACACAATGATTCAAAGAAGTGAACGGTTAAGAACTTTAGAAGCTACACCTATTGGAACTACACAAGCTGTTCCTAAATCATATTTAAGAAATAAAGCTATGTTAGGTTTTGGAGCAAAGCTAAGAAGAATGGAAAGTTGGGTTGATTCAATGGACGGTGCATCAGGAATACAAGGAGGACTAGGATCAGCGGTATTAGAATTAAAAGGTGGTAAATTAGGAGATTTTTATAATACGTTATGGTTTCCAATGAGAACAGCATTAGATGAATATAGAAAGCAACAAACTATATTTACAAAACAATATTCAGAATTAGTTGCTTCTGTTGATTTTGGTAATGCAGAAATTACAGCTAATGAATTTGCTTTTGTTGGTGAAAATTCACAAGCATATACATTTGGATCTGAGAGTAATGGTAGGGGTAAAGTAGAGTTGCTTGGAGCTTTGTTGCATACAGGTAACGAAAGTAATTTAAAAAAATTATTACTTGGTAGAGGTTGGGGCAAACTTAATGAAGATGGAACATTAGATAGAAGTCATTGGGATACTTTTGAAAAACGTATGCAAGATGAAGGATTGTTAACTAAAAATGATTATGACTTTGTACAAGCTGTATGGGATTTAAACGAAAAAATGTTACCAATTTTGCAAAGGGCACATAGAGATACTGAAGGATATTATTTTAAAACAGTTGAAGCTACACCTATATTTAATAGATTTGGTGAATACAGAGGTGGATATGTCCCTGCAAAAGGTGATCCTAATATGACATCACTTCCTATACAAGAAGAAATAAATACTTTAAAAATGGAATTTAAAAATTCTATACCAAAAGTTGAAAACGGTATGACAAAAAAACGTAATGAAAGATTTGCACAGCCATTGTCATTGCATCTAGGCTATATGACAAAACATATTGATGACACATTACGTTATGCCTATGTACAACCAGTATTGCAAGACACTTTAAAAATATTAAATAACAAAGAATTTAAAAAGAAATTAGAAGTTATTGATCCAACGATATTAGATGAAATGATAATGCCTTGGTTGAAAGCGGCAGCTACACAAAAAACTTATGCACCTTCTGGTCTTGGTGCTAATTTTGACCGAGTCCTTGCCACTATAAAACGTAGAACAGGTATTGGAATTATGTTTGCAAATATTGGTAACGCATTTCAACAACTTACAGGTTTGTTCCCTGCTCTTATCAAGGTAAAACCTAGACTTTTAAAAGATAGCTTAATATCATATATGCAAGATAGAGAAGGTACAAACCAAAGAATTGCAGAAATGTCACCTTTTATGGCAGACAGGCAAAAGAATTTAATATTTGATATACAAGATAGATTAAACGAATTAATAATTAATCCTAATCAATTTCAAAAAATGCAAAGTTGGGGTAAACATCATGGATATTTTTTACAGCAAACATTCCAAGGTATAACAGACTCTATAGTCTGGATGGGAACTTACAATCAAGTGCATGAGAATATGCCTACCAGTATGAGTTCTGAAGAAGTTATGGTCGAAGCTATTAAACAAGCAGATGCTAATGTACGTTTGACACAAGATAGTTTGTTACCAGAAGATAGAGCAGCATTTCAAAACATGAACCCAATCATACAATCAGTAACTCAATTTACTGGTTACTTTAATATGATTGCTAATTTGAGTTTTACGCAACACCAAAAACTTGTTAAAGATGAATTAGGTTTCCAAAATAAAGGTAAGAATACAGAACAACTTGTAGTCATGTACCTTTATACCGTAGTACTACCAGCAGTTTTTGCAGGTATTATTATGAGAGGTTTAGGCGGCAGAATAGATGACGAGGACGATGATGGGTTTTTAGTTGATGATATAGCGTCAGCAGCCTTGGGAGACATTGTTAATTACACAGCAGGTCTAGTGCCTATTGCAGGTCAAGTATTATTAATACCAATTAATTCTTTAAATGACATACCGTGGGATGATGACATTGTATCTAGCCCCGGTATTGAATCACTACAAGATGCGTTAAGTTCAGTTCCATCAATTGCAAAAACAATATTTGAAAATGGAGAAATGACAGGTAAACAAATAAGAGATGTATCTACAATGGTTACATTAGGTTCTGGTATGCCAATTACACCGTTAGGTAAGTTATTAGGTTATCTAAGAGATGTAGACCGTGGCTACGTTACACCTAAAGGACCAATAGATTTTGTTAGAGGATTAGTAACAGGTAAAGCAGGTACAGGTAAATAATAAAGGTGTGACCGTAAAGCAGAAAGTAGTTGGTAAGCTAAATAAAATAGTGAAAATGTCTAGTTAATGACTATAAATTCAACTACACGAAAGACGAATAACTTAGTTGGTAATAATAATACTGCTACATATCCTTTTGCATTTAAAGTTTTTACAGACGCAGATGTAGTTGTAAAGAAATTAGAAGTAAGTACTAGTATAGAAACCACGTTAACTCTTGGTGCTAACAATGATTATATAGTTACATTAAACGAAGACCAGAACGGAAATCCCGGTGGAAGCATAACTTTAAAATCTGGCGGTAATAATTTTAATTTGCCTACTGGTTTTCAACTTGTTATTACATCTGCTGTAGAGCCATTACAAGGTACAGATCTTACAAACCAAGGTGGATTTTTTCCAGAAGTTATTAACGATGCTTTAGATAAAGCAATTGTGTTGCATCAACAACAACAAGACGAATTAAATAGATCAATTAAATTTTCATTAACCAATACTATTGGCAGTTTAGAAATAACAGAAAATGCTGCTGCTCGTAAAAACAGAGTATTAGGTTTTGATAATTTAGGTGAATTTGAAATACTAAAGGAACTCGGAACGTACCGTGGTAACTGGGCTGCCAGTACTGCTTATGCTGTAAGAGATCTTGTTAAAGATACATCAACAAATAATATTTTCTTTTGTAATACAGCACATACATCATCTGGTTCTCAACCATTAACAACTAATGCTAATTCTGCAAATTGGGATTTAATTGTAGACGCAGAATCAGCAACTATATCAGCAAACAATGCAGCAGCATCTGCTACAGCATCTGCCAACTCAGCAACTGCATCGGCTAATAGTGCTACAGCAGCAGCGACATCTGAAACAAATGCTGCAAGCTCTGCATCAACTGCAACTTCAAAAGCTACTCAAGCAGATACCGCAAAAACAGCCGCAGAAACTGCACAAGCCGCAGCAGAAACTGCACAAACGGCAGCGGAAACAGCATTAGATACTTTTGATGATAGATATTTAGGTGCTAAATCTTCTGATCCTACATTAGACAATGATGGTAACGCACTTATAGATGGAGCTTTATATTTTAATACAACAGATAACGTCACTAAAGTTTATGACCTTGGTAACACTGTATGGGTATTATTAAAACTAACATCAAATGATCAAGC
>MDTC01271421.1_pt1 | contig 14397 bp, 15 predicted proteins | sample 811181 | NCBI WGS metagenome assembly MDTC01 (sample SAMN05326644, study PRJNA326480) | marine metagenome | isolation source: seawater | place: Pacific Ocean: North | collected 2011 | reverse complement strand
TTTGTGGATCAGGAACTCATTTTTCAGGATTCCGTTCACCCGTTCCGCCAGTGCGTTTTGATAGCAGTCGTAACCATCCGTCATTGAGGAGGCGATACCATTGCTCTCCAGTATTTCACGGTAATGGGCCGAGCAGTACTGCAATCCGCGATCAGAGTGATGAATAAGTGGCTTATCTGTTAGCCGGTTTGATATAGCCTCACTCAGAGCCTGACTAACCGATTCAGCTTTCATGTCGTCACTTAAATGGTAACCCATGATCTTCCTTGATCCTGCATCCGTCACCAACGACAGGTAATGGACGCCTTCAGCACTTTCCAGGTAAGTAATATCACTCACAAAAGCCTGTTCTGGCTCCGTTATCGTGAGCTGCTGATAGAGGTTCGGTGATTTTCGCATCCAGTGCTTGCTATGCGTTGTTTTCCGGTATTGCCGGCGTGGATAGACCAACAGTCGGTGCTGGCGTAGCAGATCGAACAAGCGATCTCTGCCAAGTTTGATATTCCAGCGTTCCAGATCATCCTGAAGCAGGTGATGAAGCTTACGTGTGCCGACCTTCGGCAACGAGCGGCGCCATGCTTTCACCTGCTCAACTACCGGTTCAAGTACCAGGCTTCTCGCTTTATCTCGCTGCTCTTTCTGGTAAATAGCCTGCCGGGATATACCCAGCAAGCGGCAGCTTCTGGCCAGGCTTATTCGTCCTTGGACCTGAGATGATCTGGCAATGAGTCTAAGAACTTTTTTCGGAAGGAGGTCCCCTTTATCTCATCGACCTTCTTAATCGTCTCTTCAAGCAGGTAGGCATAATCATCTTTATCCCGAAGTTCTCGTTCGAGTCTTTTGATCTTTTGTTCTGGAGTTTCTTTGTTCATGGTGCGCCCTGAAGATGCATTCCAGTTGAGCGTACCATGTTTCCGGAGCCAGACGAGAACAGTACTCCTCCCCTGAATACCATAATGAGCCTGGGCTTGTTTGTAGGTCATTTCGCCTTTTTCTACCTGATCGACAACCGATAGTTTAAAGGCAAGTGAATAATCACGTTGAGTGCGCTTTTTACCTGTATGGATAGCTGATCCCATAAATAAGTCTCCTGGGTGTCAACTTATTTCAGGACGGGTCATTGGATTACTTTAAACCCAGCAAAAAGGGCCGGAAATTATACAGAACCCCGCTACACAATACTCAGCTGGAAACAAGCGCTGTGTATTATTCATTACTTTCAGGATATACCCGATATTCATGAAGTAGAGGCATTCCTCGAAGAAGAGTTTGACTACTGGTTTAACCAGCCAGTGCTACGCAAAACTCACCCTGTATTTGTAAAGTACCTGTACTACAAAACACATACTCCCTATAGCCCGAATATGGCTATGTTGGGCGACAGAGCTATGGACAGCTATACAACTTATGATGCAATGAATAATGATTGCTGGCATACACCTCTGGCTGATGAGAGGGCACTACTCGAACAACTGGGGGTCGATTTATACAACCGGTCCGAATACAAAGAAAAGTTTCCCACACCATTTTGGATAGATCCAGATGAAGGCCGGGGTGTTGTAAAACAACATGAAGAAGAGGAATCCTGATGGCAAATCTGATACCCGTTATTGGTTGTCTTGTTACAGTTAATGAGCGCGTAGGATATGTAAGTGGAAACCAGTTCGCCAAAGACACAAGCAAAGTAGATGTTTTATGGCAACCTGGTCGCGATACCTCCACCGTACCCTTAGACCTGCTGCAGTCAGCATTCAAAATGGGAATGGAAGTTGAGCACAAGCCAGATTCTGCAGCGCAAAAGAGCCTGGGCTACGGCACCGTTCTGAAAACCCGTGAAATTGCAGGCTTCCAGCAACTTCTGGTCGAATTTCCTGAGAGTAGCGCAAAGCATTGGCTTCCTTTTGAGCGCTTAGCATATGTCCAATCCACTCAGCACAGATTCGTTGTGGGCAATACAGGCTCTGACGATTCAGCAGAGCGATTTCGCCTGAAGTTTCTTGCTCACACTATCGAAAACTGGAATGAAAATACCGGAGCTTTATCACATCTGGGAATTGACCCACTACCTCATCAAATTGACTTAGTTCATAAAATACTGAATCACGGCAATCGTAACTGGTTGATTGCCGATGATGTAGGTTTAGGTAAAACCATTGAAACAGGAATGCTCATTAAAGCGCTTATACAGCGCGACCTTGCCAGCAGAATTCTGATTATTACGCCAGCAGGCCTGACCAGACAATGGAAAGAGGATGAGCTGTACGGAAAGTTCAAATTGGGTGAATTTAAAATCTATGGTGAAAACTTTACGATTGATACTCCCCGGGACTGGTATGGATACAATAACGTTATTGCTTCAATCGATCGACTCAAAGAACCGGAACATCTCGATTCCATTATGCAGGCAGATAATTGGGACCTAATTATCTTTGATGAGACACACCGGCTTAGCAGAACCTTATACGGTAATACCTATGAGGAATCGCAACGCTACAACCTTGCTCGAAAATTACGCAAGAAAACAGATTCCTTAATACTTCTGAGTGCCACTCCCCATCAAGGTAAAGAGGATAAATTCCATGCCCTTCTTCATCTGTTAAGACCCGAACTCAAAGACAAAATAGACACGCTGGAACTGAACCCGCAAATCCTGAATGACATGATGCTGCGTAACAACAAAGCCGATGTTACGGATAAGGATGGTAAATTTATTTTCGTAGGAAAAAGAACACATGCCATCCGCGTTGAAATTAACGACGAAGCCAAAGACTTTGACCAGGCACTGCAAAGCTACCTGAAGCAAGGTTATGCACAAGCACGCCAGCTAGGCAAAGCAGGCAACGCAATCGGCTTTGTAATGACAGTCTACCGCAAGTTGGCAGCCTCAAGTGTCCAGGCTATTTATAACTCACTTGTTCGACGCAAGGCGCGTTTAGAAGGCATGATTTCCGGTGAAATTGAATACGCAAAAGAAGATGAGCGATATGCAGGCGAGTTTGAAGAAATTTCTATCAGTCAAACTGATGATGAGTTCTTCGCAGGTGAGCTTCCGCTACTGGAAGAACTGATTGAGCGTTGCCAACGATTGATACCACACGACAGAAAGCTCAAAGAGTTTATGAGCTCCATGTTACACAGCATCCTGAATGAGTCGCCCAATGAGAAGGTATTAATCTTTACCGAATATCGATCAACTCAGGACTATATTCAACAAGCTTTAGCTCAAAAATTTGGAGTTGATAAAGTTGAACTCATCAATGGTTCGATGAAAGCCATCGACCGCCGGGAGGCAATAAAGCGCTTTGAAGGCAACGGCCAGTTTCTTATTTCTACAGAAGCAGGCGGTGAAGGTATCAACCTTCAGAGCCAGTGCCACATCATGGTAAATTATGATTTACCATGGAACCCGATGCGTCTGGTTCAACGCATTGGGCGTCTTTACCGTTATGGGCAAAAGAAAGTAGTGTTGGTTTTTAATATACACTCCCCTACTACGGCAGACGAGAAAATCATCAGTCTCATGTATGAACGTATCAATCAGGTTGTAAAAGACCTTGCGACGGTGGGAGACGAATACAATGAGCGGTTAGGTGATGACATTCTTGGCCAGGTAGCTGACTTAGCCGACATGGAAACCATCCTTAATGAAGCTCCTGAAAACAACATCAACCGTACTCAGGAACGGATTAACGATGCTTTATTTCGGGCTAAAGATGCCGCTAACAAGCAACGGGACCTGTTTGAAAATGCATCCAGCTACAACCCTGAAAACCGACTTGATACCTTTGAGCCATCTAAGTTTCATATTTACAGCTTCGTAGAAGGGATGTTTGGCTACCTGAACATAGAGATTGTTGAAAAAACCAATGCCAGTGAAGTTTGGCATGTTCGACTACCGGAGAACCTGATGGAAAAACTGGGTGTCAGACGATCGCGCTGGTCTTTCACACTAAATGATATTATTGCTGCTCAGAGAGCTGACATTGAAATTTTGGATATGGATCACTTCTTAATGCAACATTTCATTAAAGAAGCTAAGTCCTATACGTTTAGTGGACAAACTGCCGTCATTCAATACCCAGACTCAGATGGGGCGGTCATTGCCTCTGCTTATTTGCGCTGGCAAAACGATTGCGGAAAACGACAAAAGCAAGAGTTTATAACCTGGGTTATACAATCAGATGGTTCGATTAAGATCAACCCCAGCGAGCTTTATGAACTGACAGCCGTACCACTGGCCAATGGAACATACAGCAGCACGTCGGAAAAGAACAAGCAAACAATAATTCGCTTCCAACAGGCTGCAGGAAGACGGCTCACTGAGCTAAGTAACAACTGGCTTCAACCAGACAATGTTGAACTGATCTCTGCCGGGTGGTTTGAAGTTGAGTAATAGTTGTCTTTACAAATACATGCCGTACAGAGATGAATTTTTCAGTAATTTCTACCTGCGCTGCACTCCACGTAGCGCTTTGAACGACCCGTTTGAATTACGTCCATCCAACAAATATATGTTTGACCACAGGTTGGATATTCATGCCCAGCTTGAGATGACGCCAGAAACAGAGGTCAGCGAAGAACTATTTGACTTCAACTGTGGGTTTTTAAAGCGAGCTTTCAAAAAAATGGGCATCTCCTCCTTCTCTGAAACCTACGATAACCTGCTTATGTGGAGTCATTACGCAGACAACCATCGAGGAATCGTGGTTGCCTTCGATACCACACATGACTTTTTCAAAGAAGACGGTAGTAAATCCCGTCAACTGGGCCGGGTTCATTACCGTAAAGACAGAATGAAAGCCATCCCCCAGAAATTGCAGAACGGCTTTCATATGGCTGACAATACCCGAATCTATTTCGAGAAGTCTGACGAATGGATCTATGAAAAAGAACATCGCCTGCTCAATGACCTTTACCAAGCAGATGCAACGCTGTGCACTCCGGAATACTATGATAAACAACTGCGGCACAAGTACCCGGGTTACCAGCCGGAGGCAGTTAGTGACAAACTGGTATCGATCACTGACATCGGAGACAAATACTACGACGCCTCTGATCCCGATGTTATCTGTATGCTCCAGGTTCCGCCCGAATGCATTCTCTCAGTGATATGTGGAACAAACATGCCGGATGAACAGAAGGAGATAGTTCGGCTGCACGCCCAATTTTTGGGATACAGCTACTACGAGGCTGTTCCAGACTCAGACGAGTACAAACTTAATTTTGTTCAGCCAGAGTGAAAAAGACCTGCAAAACATTTTCAGTACATTACGATGGTTCTGTAACAGGTAGATTGATGGATAAATTATGAGCTACAACAAGCCCTGGCTAAGCGTTAGTGAGCAGATAGATAAACTTCAGGTGCAAGGTCTGGAAGTCACTGACAAGCCACGAGCAGAACTTACCCTGCGCCGTATCGGATACTATCGATTGAGTGGCTATTGGTACCCATTTAGAGAGCGCTCTGGTCTAGCCTGCTCTGTTCCTGAAATCGCAGGAAAACCATCTAAGAAGGACAAGAAAGTTCAGACATTCCCCTTAGATTCATTCAAAAGCGGCCTACGATTTCAGGATGCCGTTGATTTATACGTATTCGATAAAAAATTACGATTATTGGTGCTTGATGCGTTAGAGCGAATCGAAGTAGCTTTGAGGGTTGATATATCTCATACACTTGGTGAAATTGACCCATTCGCTTACCTCAGACCAGAATTGCTTTCTGACAACTTTACACGGAAGCTAAACAGCAGAGGCGGACTAAGCGACTATCACGCATGGCTCGCTAACCATGCAAAGTTGCTTGATCGATCCAAAGAAGAGTTCATTAAACACAACAAAGACAAGTACGGCCTACCGATCGCCATTTGGATTGCCTGTGAAGTCTGGGACTTCGGTTGTATGTCACGCCTGTTTGCCGGGCTCAAAAATGAACACCAAGATATGATATCGAACAGGTATGGCATCAAGAATGGCGGTGTCTTTGCCTCATGGCTACGTAGCCTGAACTACCTGCGTAACGTCTGTGCTCATCACAGCCGCCTCTGGAACAGAAACATCATCGACCAGCCTCAAAAGCCTGCTAAGACAGAAACCCTCGCTTTCCTGCATGCATGGGATGATGGACGTTTGGTTGCCAGACCATTCCTTCTGTTTTGTATAATTCATCACCTGCTACAAACGATTAACCCCACAACTAGCTGGTGGGAACGTTTATCAAACTTACTGAATGAGTTTCCATTAAACGGTGATGAGCCTGCTCTATCACTGGATGCGCTGGGAACAATAACTGGGTGGCAAGATTGGGGCTTGAATGACTAGACGGGAGGCATTAAAAAACCCCTCAGCAGCTACAGGATAATGGACTTATCACTGTATCCGATCGGGGCCGTGTTACGCGTAACATTAGTTGATAGCAGGGCTGGCCGTCAAGTGAATATCACTCAAAATGAGTCAATATGAGTGATATTCACACAGTACACTGACCTATAACCTATGTAAAAAGAGATCAATGATGGCCATTCAACAAGGTATCTGGCGCATAAACGCCGATAACAACACCGTCAGCACACCAACCTGGCTTGAAACTGCCCGGCTGGACGATGAGAACCAGCTGGAAGAGCTGATTGTGCAGGATGTTTCCATCATCAACGCTGACTGGCTGTTGATCGGCCGGCAGGTGCGCACCAGCTTCGACAAACGCATCGACCTGCTGGCACTGGATGCCAATGGCAGCGTTATTATCATTGAGCTTAAGCGGGACAAAACACCCCGCGACGTGGTGGCTCAGACCATTGATTATGCATCATGGGTTGAAACCATGCAGGATAACCAGCTGGTCGACTGTTATGTGGAATTCGCCGAACGTCATGCCCTGCCAATAAAAAGCCTGGATGCCGCATTTAAAACGAAGTTTGGCCAACCGTTGGCTGACGTCAGCCTGAATGATTCCCACCAGATGGTGATTGTTGCTTCTGAACTGGATGCCAGTACAGAACGAATCATCACTTACCTGAATGACCGTCACGGCGTTGGTATCAATGCCGTGTTTTTCTCTGCGTTTACCGACGGGGACAACCGCTACCTGTCCCGTGCATGGATGATCGACCCACAGGAAACTCAACAGCTGGTCAGCACCCGTGGCGCCCGAGAACCCTGGAATGGTGAATTTTATGTGTCCTTCGGACAAGACCAACGCCGTAACTGGGAAGATGCCCGACGGTACGGTTACATCGCAGCCGGCGGCGGCCAGTGGTATTCCAATACTCTGAACATGCTGGCAGAAGGCGACCGTATCTGGGTAAACATCCCGAAAACCGGCTATGTGGGGGTTGGTATCGTAACCGGAGAGCGGCAGCGTCTTAGCGATTTCACCGCAGAAGGTAAGGGCCTGACAGAGTTACCGACTCAGATGGACTATCAGCCTTTTATCGATGAACCTGATGAATCCGCAGAGTATGTTGTTCCTGTTCGCTGGCAGCATACCGTACCGGCATCAGAGGCTTTCTCAGAGACGGGGCTGTTCGGTAACCAGAATACAGTCTGTAAGCCCACGGCCACCAAATGGCGGCATACAGTGGAAAGATTGAAATCCATTTGGATGGTGACTTCTGACTGAGAGCATCTGGTACGCCTTGCAGCATGCGAACATAGCAGGCACAGCTGCTCTATCCAGGCTTAGTCCTTGTAGTGTGCTACCGGGAAACCGCAGCAAGGTAAAATGCTACTTAAACCAACCATAAACATTCTGTTTAAGAGAAAATAAAAAAGAGAAAGCGCGGGGAAAATTTTTTTACCCTTCCCAAAACCTTTCCAATTTTTTTGATAGCACCAAAAAACTGGATCCCTGTTCGCCTACACCATCAAAAACAGAGGGGTAACTTGAGGGGTAACTTTTAATGACTAAAAAGTCATTAAACTTATAAATCAATAACTTAACCATTATTGTCGGACTCCTGTGGGGAGGCCATCAGGTCTTCCATTACCCTCCAAAGCCTGACCAGATATTTTCCGCAAAGTCAGCGCATAAACCGCACCGAAAGCCATCTTTCTACAGACTCTGCCGTCCCGGCCATGTCACAAAATTATCATATTTCACTATTAACGATTTTCTCGTTAAGTGTGGTAGCGTGGCCAAAAGAGTACGAAAGTACCAATACCCCATCTTTTATAATGCATATATGGAACATTGCATGAAAAAACGTATTTTAGCGTCGTTAATCACTTTTTCTCTGGCCGCTTCTGCTCAGGCAGAAAGTCCTTTCAGCTATGATGCAGCCCAACTCAGCTACAGTTTTACCACCATAGGTGTGGAAGACACTGATCTTGAGTTCAGCGGCTACGAACTGACAGCATCATTCGGCAAAGAGCTGGAAAACCAGTGGTTTGTCTATGTGACCGGAAGTGCTGCATCCATTAATGATGACGACAGTCAGAATGGTATCCGTTTTGATATTGATGCAACCGGTCAATCCGTTTCCGCAAGCCTGGGAAAAGCCATCAATCTGAATAACAAGGCCGACCTGTACATTATGGGAGGCCTGGCGTATTCCGCGATTGATGTGGAGATGACAGCAACTGATACCTATTATGGTGACAGAGTCACGTTCAGTGACGACGGCTCCGACATGTCAGTTGGCCTGGAAGTGGGTGCCAGACTCTACCTCGACTCAGCTGATCACGTCGAATTAGCACCGTTTCTGAGTATGACTTCTCAGAATGGTGACTCTACCAAACTGATTGGTGTGAACCTCGGATTTTCGCTTTCTGACAGGGTACAACTGTTGGGTGCCTTCTCGACCAGTCTGGATGACGACATCGATATTATCGGCGCTGGCATCAGAATCTATCTTTAATAAATCCAATACAGCAGGCACGGAGCCGGTATGCGATCCATATCAGCTCCGCTATCTGCCAAAGCAGACCGCCAATAACTCCAACCAGTTATCCATTTCCCTCCACCCAAAGTGATAGACTGCTGTTTTGCCTAACACCGGAGTCATTCATGCGCGCCCTGTCCCGTCCTTTTTCCCTGCTGCTGTTGGCAGCGTTTACTCTGCTGAGTGGCTGTGCTGCCCTGCAGGATGTCGCCAAAGTGATGAAGCCAGAGGCATCCGTTGCCGATGTATCGGTTGCTGATCTGTCACTGCAGGCTATTACTTTGCTGGTCGACGTTAAAGTTGATAACCCGAATGCTTTTGCTCTGAACACGTCAGGTTTCGATCTGGATCTGGATATTGCCGGTTCGACACTGGCTAATGTGAAGCAGCCGGACAGTAAGATGAGCATTCCGGCGCAGGGCAGCAATCATATGAAGCTGCCGGTGACTCTGGCCTTTAAAGATCTGTATTCCGCAGTATCCGGCGCCGCCGGTAAAAACTCTGTGCCTTATGGCATTAAAGGTAATGTGAAGCTGAACCTGCCGGTGCTGGGTGATGTCAGTCTGCCACTGAGCTTTGAAGACATTCTGCCGATTCCGAAAATGCCGGACATCAAACTGAATAATATCCGTCTGGATTCTGCCAGCCTGTCTGGTATCAAACTGAATATGGATATGGAAGTGACCAACCCCAACAGCTTTGGCCTGACCGTTAATTCACTGGGCTACGCACTGAAAGCTGCCGGTAAATCGCTGGGCAGTGGCAATATGCAGAGCCTGAATATTGGTGAGGGTGAAAGCAAAGTGGTGTCTGTTCCGCTGTCACTGAGCCTGTCGGAACTGGGTATGAGTCTGTACAAAATGCTCACCGGCAGTGACGCGGTGAAATTTGCTCTGCAGGGCAATGCCGATATCGCCCCAGACCTGGGCGTGTGGAAACCGGAAGCGTTCAGCTTTAACAGCGAGAAGTCGGTTTCTTTCTGATACCAGCTTTCTGATATCAGCTTTCTGCTGATTTTATTTTCTAAGTCCAGCCCCGCACAGCAACCTCTGTGCGGGGCAGGATCAGAAAAAATGGGTAAAAACAGTGCTCTGAAACGCCCGTCAGATAATCGGATAGAAAGGGTAATCGACTTTGAAATCCGCCAGCGAAAAGTGCTCCACCACCTGATCTGAAAATTCTGCCCGGCGCATACGGCGGGCATCAACCCCCTGATACTGCAATACCGACAGGCACTCCAGGCACACGGCTTTATGTTTGTGATCAAAGTTGCCGGTGCTGATCTGTACGTCTTTTTCCCGGTGCCGCAGCGCCTGCACCGTTTTGCAATAGGCCAGATGAATATCATCGTCCTGCTGCAGCCAGATACGGGTATTTTTGTAGGCCAGGGTTTTGTCTTTCAGTATCCGCAACAGGTGTGACGATATATCCACCAGCCCGCCTTCCAGTGCTTCACGTTCGGAATAGGTCAGCTGTTTTTCCGGATCAAACAACACAAATTCACCCAGTGATTCCGTGCCCATTTTCTCCCGGAGCTGATTAAAACCTTCGTCATCAAGAAAATCGGGAAGCTTCATAACAGCCTACTGCAGTACTTTATCGAGAATGGTGGCGATGCGGCTTTCGGCATCAGTACGCACATGAAACTCTACCCGCCGTGAACGGTCGCCATTTTCACTGCCATCGGCATTGCGGATCACTTTGGCAGACGACAGGCCGTTAGCCGTCAGGTGCGATTTCAGCCAGACTTTATCGTCGTGTACTTCATTCAGCCCGAGCAGAAAAGCCAGCGTCGAACGGGTCCGTTCCTGGGACAGATTCATATTGCGGATATAAGCATCATCCTCACTCAGCGCGCCGGACCAGGCACTGGAGGTGTGCCCTTCGATGCGCACCTCAAGAATATCATTGCGGTATTTCTGTTGGGCGATAATGCGCATATAACGCGGAAAAAAATCTTTCAGAATGGCCTGAAATTCCGGTTTCAGATCGGCCTGACCTTTATCGAACAACACCTCGGTATTGTTAAAACGGAAGGTCAGATCTTTATCCAGCTCTGCGCCCCAGCCGGCCATATCCGGGGCAAATTCGCTTTTTAAATCTTCATACAACTGCACCCGCAGATGATCATAAAGAATGGCGACGTCGCGCACTTTATTGCGCTCTTCTTCGACATTCATCATAAACACCACAGAAATCAGCATGAACACCATCATCAGACCGGCCATCAGGTCAGAGACGGCAACCCAGTGGCCTTCCTGTTCTTTCAGCTGTTCGAGTTCATTTTCATTCATCGATCTGCTCGGCCATCTTAACCAGACGCTGGAGTTTTTCTGTTAGCGGTGAGTAATCACTGACAAACTTCTCGGACAATGCCGTGAGCTGCATACCAAAGGATTTCAGCGCTTTGTTCAGTTCTTCTTCCATGCTTTCATCCAGTACAGTGACCTGACGTTCAACCCGCTCACCCAGCCGCTGTAACTGCTGCAGACTGTGATTCTGTTGCTGTTGCAGACGGGTATCACTGTCGGTAATGGCCTGATGCAATTGCGTCTGCAGCCCCTGTTGCATGGTGCTGAGCTGCTCATTGGACCAGCGCTGTTGTTTCTCCACCGCATCGGCCATGCCCTGCGTCAGTGCCACCACACGCTCTTCCAGCTGTGGCAGACCATCGGCTGCATTGTTCACCAGATCCGCCAGACTGCTGAGCTGCGCCTGCAGGTTTGCCCGCTGCGCTTCCAGTCCGTTGAGCAGATCCTGCAGAGATTCAGAAATGCCGTTAAAGGCATTGGCATGACGCACCATGTATTCGAACGCCTCACTGGCCTCTTTCATCGAGCCCGAGGTGCGCTTCTGTTCGTCGATCAGTTCGGTAATCTGTGATTTGTATTGCTTCTGCCATTCCAGCATTGAGATCACAGACTCATTCAGGCGTTTGAAGTTATCGCCGTACTGCTCATTGATCTTGGTATTGAATTCGCGCATCACGGTTTCAATCGCGCTGATCAGGGCTTTGGCGTTGGCTTCCGCCATGCGTTCTTCATAGCTTTCCAGGGTGTTGACCACCTGACTCATGGCCGCCAGCGACTGCTGATGCTGACGCGCCAACTGCTGCGGCAGACCCTGTTCCAGTTCAGGATTCATCTGATCGGCGAGATGCTTGAGTGAGGCGTCCAGATCATCAATGGTGGCCACCCGGGTCTGGGCTTTTTCACGACGCCCGGTCTGAGACATGGCGCCACGGATTTTCAGCGTCAACGCCCCAAGCAACCCCACAATAGACGACCAGAACGCCGTCTTCAGGCCATCCATCAACTTCGGCACACTACCCTGAATATCGGATGTGTCGAAATACCACAGACCCAGCGCTACCCCGAGGAAGGTACCGAAAATACCGATACTGGTAAGAATATTCGGGGCAACTTCGGCCGTTCGGTTGGAATAGCGGAATACATGAAAAAAGACGGTTAACGCTGCAATCAGCACCATCAGCCCCAGTGTCCATGCGGAGAATTGCTCCATCATGCGTTCTGTCCCAAAACTTGTTTATATTCCTGATAAGTCTAGTTGAGATTGGCTGATTTGCCCGGGCGCTATATAGGTGTATTCACATTTCAGTCAGTTGGAGGCTTAATAAGCGCACCAGTCACTGGGTTATTCAGTGAATTCATGGAGTTATTATGCTGATCAGTAACATGGAAATCGTACCGGGCAAGCGCATTGTTAAGCATCTTGGCCTGGTTCAGGGCAGTACGGTACGGGCGAAACATGCCGGCCGCGATATTATGGCCAGCTTCAAGAACGTCTTTGGCGGCGAGCTGAAAGGCTATACCGAGCTGCTGTCAGAATCCCGCGATGAAGCCATTGCCCGCATGACACAGCAGGCGCAGACACTGGGTGCTAACGCCGTAATTAATGTGCGCTTCTCTACCTCATCCATTGCCGCCGGCGCGTCCGAGATATTTGTCTACGGCACCGCAGTAATCGTGGAAGACCGCTGAGGATCGGCCATGGAAAACCTGATATTTGTGCTGGTCATGCTGGCGCTGGGCTTTGGTTTTGGCCGTCTGGCAGAAAAACGCCACTACAGAAGTATTCATCAGCGCGAAGACAGCCTGCGCCATCTGCTGGTGCTGCCGGATAAAACGCCACCTGCGCAGTTTCTCAATCATGATTCCGTGCTGGTCAGCGGCTCGGTGGTGATCTCGGTGGATTATTTCAAAACCTTCGTCGCCTCACTGCGAAATCTGCTCGGAGGCCGTGTCAGCAGCTACGAAAGCCTGCTCGACCGTGCCCGCCGTGAAGCCATTCTGCGCATGCAGGAAGAAGCCGATGCCTATGGCGCCGATGCGGTATTCAATCTCAAATTTGAGACCAGCCGCATCGGTCAGAATGGCCAGCAGGGGCTGGGCTCGGTGGAAGTACTGGCTTACGGCACCGCGTTTATTCCTGCCGCCGCAGCTGTTACTGAAGCATCTGCGCCACAGCTCTGAGCACACCATGCAGCTTCCGCAGGGCAACCCAAAGCTCCCCGACGACATCAACAACAAAGATCAGAAACCACTGCTGGACTTCCTGCTGCTGGCAGCCGGTGTGGTTGCCGGATTGCTGTTGCTGTCGGTTGTACTGTTGAAAAGTGCGCAGTGGCTGGCGCCCCATGTACCCTATCAGTGGGAGCGTGACTGGTTTGCCAGCCTGCCAGAGACAGAAGAAGATTCCGCCAGCAATGCCGTAACGTCTGCAGATCAGACAGCAGATCAGGCATCGAATTATACGAAAGAACAGGCGCTGAACGCCCTGATGAGCCGCCTGCTTGCCGGTCAGGCCGCACCGCTACCGGTTACCCTGCACTGGCTTGAGGAGGATATGCCCAACGCCTTCGCCACGGTTGGCGGGCATATTTTCGTCACCAGTGGCCTGTTGCAGCAGGTGTCATCGGAAAACGCACTGGCTATGGTACTCGCCCACGAATACGCCCACGTTAAGCTGCGCCACCCCATCACTTTAGTCGCTGAGCAGTTATCACTTACCACGCTGAATCTGCTGATCGGCAACAGTTCTGCCTCGGCGCTGACCCAACAGGGCGGCTGGCTGGCACTGCTGTCCTACAGTCGCGATATGGAGCGTGCCGCCGACCGAATGGCGCTGGATATATTGCAGCAACACTATGGCCATACCGAAGGCGCCGCTGAATTCTTCGATCATATGCTCTCTCAGCAGGCCCAGAGCGCCTGGCAGGAAATGTTTCAGACCCACCCGATGACCAGCGAACGTCTGCAGATGATCAGCGCAAGCAATCAGCCTGCCCGTACGCAAACCCCGCTAACGCCGCTGCCCAACCCGCTCAAATAAGTACTCAGATAAGTCGCCCAGATAAGTCATGTAAAGAAATGAACAGCCACAAAAAAGCCCCGCTATTGCGGCAATGCTGTTCACTTAAGACTTGAAGCCTGGTGAACAGCCACTGAAAATCCGGATAAGCTCTCTTGTCCGGTTTTTTTGTGGCAATTGGTCATGACAG
>MDTC01265203.1_pt1 | contig 14397 bp, 11 predicted proteins | sample 811181 | NCBI WGS metagenome assembly MDTC01 (sample SAMN05326644, study PRJNA326480) | marine metagenome | isolation source: seawater | place: Pacific Ocean: North | collected 2011 | reverse complement strand
CTCTATTAACCAATACATAAAACCTTTTTATTTGCCGTAATATAATAAAAAAACTAGTAACCTCCACTTGATCCTCCACTTGTTGTTGTAGGATTTGTATTTTCTCTTATTGCTTGATTTATTCTTTCCATTGAGCCACTTATAGGTACTAGTAAATCATGTGGAGTTAAAACATGTTTTGCCCCAACCATAGGCCCTTTATCAGGATGAACATGATAAGGACCAACATATTCTTTACCTGTTTTTCTAACTATAAATTCTCCTCCTTTTGTCTCCAAATTATTTGCAGCTGCGAATTTAAAATATTGGTCAAATTTATTTTTAAAATAATTAGTAAATCCTTTAACATTATTTCTAAATTCTACTAAATCTACTATTCTTCTATTTACTATATAAACATCTTCTCTAATACCCGTTAAATTCCAATTTAATTCTAATGGTTGATAATATTGCCATTGTACTTGATTATTTTTACTTTTAAATAATTTAAATTCTTTTTTATTTACTTCTATATATTCTTTTTTAGTAATATTAAGTAAAAAATATCTTTGAAATTCTCCTAATTTATAATCTGACTCAGTTGGTTTTGGATAAGAAGATTTAGGTGGTCTAGGAGAGGGTGTGTTTATACCTCTTCCAATTGAAGCAAAATAGGCATCATTAATAATGTAATAAGATTCAGGTAATGGTTCACTGTCTTTAGATTTATCAACTGGGGCCGATTGGATTAATTTACGATTAGGTGGATCTTGAGGGTTTTTACCTGAGTAAAATTTACCATCAGAAGTTTTATAATAAGGTCCTTCATATTCCTGACCAGTATCAGGATTAACTAATCCATCACCCGGATTGGCTTTTAAATTTTCTATTATTTGTGATTTTGGGTAATACATTTTTTATTTTCCGTAAGCTCTAACTATTTGTTTTTCTGTTTCATATCTTCCATATTCTAAAACATCTTTACTTGATATTGGTCCATCAACAAATGGATCATTTGGTGATAAATTAAAAGTAAATGTTTTACCTTTAAATACAGTTTCATAAATACCTGTACCATCTCCATTATCTATATAAAAATATTCAATATCACTTTTTGTAATACCAGTAACTTGTTTAAAGTTAGGTTGTCCTTCTTCACCAATAAATAATCTTCCTACACCTTTCCAACTAGCATAAGGATCTCGTTTTCTATTAACTGTATTAGGAGCGTTTTCTAATTCAGTATTTTGTGTTTCCCAATCTTTTTGTGGTTTACCAGGATTGTCTAATTCAGCATTCGCTAATGCTACATTTCTATCAAATTGAACATAAAAATGAACTGAATCAATGTACCCAGAGAAGGTTCCACCCCACATTAGTCCTGCAGATTCAGCTTTAGAAACAATTCCTTGTTCAATCCATGGGTTTCTTTCTTTCTTTTTAAATATTCTACCTTTAGGATCTACAACATTAAAGTCAACCCCAGCAGCATAATTATGTACAGATTTTCCAGGTGCAGCATTTCTAGGATTTTCTGCTTTTAATTCTACTGATCTTGAGAATGGTCTAAATACAGCATTTATAATAATAATATAATCTTCGTATCCTCCATCTCTTAAACTTGTATAAAATCTTCTAAAAGTACTTTGAACATTTTCATTCATGTAACTAACAGCAGTTTCTAAAGAAATATCTTTACCAAATGTTGAAGGATCTACAGGAACACCATTTATAGCTCTATTATCCTTAAATCTTAAAGGTTTATCAGGTCTTAAATTAAATGGATCAATAGGACCTGTATCAGCTGGTATTTCATAAGTTCCTCCTTCACTGCCTATAGAGGTCATATTAGTAAAAGGTGAGGTTGGTATATTTTCTACATTAGGAACTGCTAATGTACCAATACTAGTTGTCCAATTATTATCACTAATACTATGGTCAACTTTATCTATTATAAATTTTACTGCTTTATCATAAGCAGGAGGTAAAAAATCTTGTCTTATTTGACACCCATTATAAATTTTGATACCAGATAATCCTTCCATTGTCATTCCTAGTTTAATTGGTATAAAACCAGCTTTATTAGAAGGTCTCCCAGTAGAAGTAAATATTCTTTCATTTAGTAAATTTACATAACCATTAAAGCTTTGATGACCTTCACTTACAAAATCATCAGACATCATAGTATATAAAGCTTCATCATCATCTATATTTACTGTTTTATGGTTACCCCCATCCATTGGAATTTTTACTGAACCACCAAATGCCCTGACTAAATAAAGTTGATAATTACTTGAAAATTGTTCAGATTCATCATACATAAAAGCTTGAATAGCATTTATAGTTTTTCCTATTGGTGAAGCTGAGATGATATCACTAATTTTTTCTTTAACTTTAATTGCTAAGTCAACAGTTTTAGCTAATGCTAAAAAAGTATAATAAGTAACATTATCAAAAGTAACACCTTTATAAGGTACATCTTTTCTTATAGTTAATTCTTTTTGATAATCTGCTTGTGATTGTTTATCTAAATCAGATGCAGAAGCATTAGCTTTTACATTTCTAGTAAATACTAAATTTAATATTTCATTTCTTGATCTTTCTCTTAAAAATCCACCAGGAAAAATAGCAGAACCAACAGCTTCACCAGTTGAAAAAGTAGCAGATTCAGGAGCCGAATCCCAAGCACTATCTTGTTCTTGAGTACCTTCATTAGTAAAATCACTTCCTGGTGTATCAACCATTGAAGGATTTGTTCTATCCATTAAACCAATATTCCATTTTGAAAATGCTGTTGCATCAGTATTTCTTGTTGAACTACCTTGTGCAGTTGCACCAATTGATATTTGACTTGCTAAATCTGGTGTGATATTAGTTTCAAAACTAAAATCAGTAACAAAGTTCGATGAACCAGACATATTATAACCAAAAATTTCAAAACTTGGAGGTGATTGTAACCCTAAATTTGGAATTGGTTTTTGATCAATTATAGTTAAAACATTATCATCTTTTACTATTACTTCTAAATCAATTACATTTCCTAAAGCTTTATTAATTCCTGTAACTATTTTAGTCATAAATTCATATAGACTTAATTCTCCTTTTTTATCTACTTGTTGTAAAACTTCAGCTATAAATTCAAAATTAATATAAATATTCATTAATCTACCATAGTAACAATCTCCTACATTATAAGAAAATTGTTTTAAATCATCTAAATATTTAGGAATTTTTAATTCACTAATTTGACTATCAGCAGCTAAATAAAATTCTGGTTTAATTATACAAACTTTTGGGTCTAATGACATTAAGTTGGGATAAGTATTACAAATGTTAGTAACTTCATCATTTTCAACATTTAATACTAATTCTGGGGTATCTTTTATAATTAAAGGAATAATTCTATTTCTTAAAACATCCATTAAATTACCTAAAGTCATAAAGTAATTATAATTAGGTAAATCAATAGAAGGATAATCATCACCAACTATAAAAGCATCATAAGCTTCTCTTGAATGTTCCCAAGAAAATAAAGGACCATTTTTACTAATTCCCTCTACTCTATCTGCCCATTTTGTATTTTTAACTAATTGGTACATATAATAAGAAATTTGAGAATCTCCAGCTGTACCAACAATAGCAGAATCTTTAATTTCACCTATACCTTCAGAAGCAAATGTAAGTCCAAATGCAGTATAACTAGAACTTTCTACATCATCTTCAATTTGATTAGCTGAAAGGGCTAATACTTTATTTTTTGCACCAATAGATTCAATCACATCTCCTAAAGTAATTAAATCAATAGAAATATCATAAGTTCCATCTGGGTTAAATGACCAATCAAAATTAGTCACTTTTCCAAAAAATCCATCATAATTAAAACTGTATTGTTTTCTATAGGTTTGTATCTTTTGAAGAATAGAATTTTGGGTTACTTTACTTGTTCTAAAGAATTCATCTTCAATTAAAGTAGTTCCCATACTTTGTAATTGACCCTCATTATCTATATACTTATCAAATCCCCATTCTAACATCATTGTATAACCTAATCTAAGGTACAACAACTCAATCATATCAAATTGAAATTTATTATAAGCTTTTAATGTTACTTGAGCTTTTCTAATAGAACCTCTATTAACACATTCAATACTAGCCTCTATTAAACCAGGAGCAGGTGATAAACCAAAATTAGTTCCACCTAATCCATATGAACTATTATTATATAAACTATTAGTTTTAGCAACACCAGATCTAGAAATATATTTATCAAAAGTTCCATCAGATTTAAATGTTGCTTCTGATAAAGTATTAAATAATACTCCTTTTTGTGCTAATAAATTACCTGTAAAATTTTCAACATCTTGGATACCTATAGCTTTTAATCTTTCAATTCCATCTGGGATGCTATCTTGGTTAGAATCTATTGTTTTAGGTTCAAATTCTTTATCTTTAGTTGCAAAATCAGTTCTTGTATCTTCACCTAATACATAAACAGAAGATGCTAGTTTTAGCCAAGCATTTCTATTATTTAAATATTGTATTTGAGCAGGGGTTCTTTTTTGATTTAGACCACTACCATGAATAGTTTGTCTTTTATCTATTTCAAGTAGAAGTTCTTTGGTAAACTGTTCCCCAATTATATTCCCATTCATAACTTTTAGTAATCATTTAATTCATTATAACTAGCAATAATAGATCCTATTTGTGATGGTATTCTCAATTGAACTCCAGGTGTAATAAAATAAGAACCTTGGTTAAATGAATTATTAGCAATTGAAATAACCCACCATAAAGATGAATCACCATAATATTGTTGAGCTAATTGATCAAATCTATCTCCTTGTTCAGCATAAACATAAGTATCCTCATAGTTTAAAGGAATTTCAGGATATTTAGTTGTTCCATAGTATCTTTTTCCTCTAACAGTTTTATATTCATCTGTTTTTTTATAAATTGGTATTTTACTATATCTGGCCATTATGTGTCTTTAGGTTTTTGTGGTACATAATTATAACCCTCACCTGAAGAGTAGTTATTATTAAATCCATTATTTAAAGCTAAATATCTTTCTTTACCATAAGAATTTATATAATTTGCTTCAGCACCTTGATGTATTGAATTAGCAAATGTATTTTGTTGTATTCTTGGAACAAAATCATGAATTGGTATAAAGTTAAATCCTGATACTTCTATTATCATTGGCATTTCTTTTACTGTCGCATCAGAATTTCCTACTTCATCTAATGCTATATCCCAAGGAGAATCACTAGGTACATTCAAATTCATTCCAGTTATTAATCCGGGTTGTTCGTAAAACCAACCACCCATCGTTAATGTAATAAGGTTTCCTTGCATATACCCGACATTTGAATAATCAGGTGCAAGAGATGAGGCTAAATAATTTAATTTTTGATACATTGGTATCAATTCTTGTTTTGATTGGGCAGCAACAGTCCAACCTATAGATACCTGTCTATCAAATCCTTGATATTTGTAATAATTTTCTGCTCTACCCATAAATTTTTGGGACATCCAATCAGCAGAATAACTATCACTTAACTCATTAATAAATGCTCTAAAATGAATATAAGTTTTTAATGATGGATCATTATTATCAATAACACCAATTCTAAATTTTACTAAATCATTTTTGATATCACTTTGAATTGGTCCTTCTGATTGGTATAAAGGTAAACCTGTAATCTTATCTAGTGGGTTTAATAATTGATCATCAATATTAGTTGCATCTTTACCCCAACTATAATTTCTTAAATTACCTCTTTTACCAGGATTTCCTAGATTAACTCTTTTTTCAATATTATATTCAATATAATCAGGAGATTGAGGAATTAAAAAAGTATCATCTTTTAATTTTTCTTCAAAATTTGGTTTTATACCTGTGTTGGTTCTGGCAAAATTACCTCCTGGTGCATAATAATCTTCAATTTGTTTTTGGTTAAATGTTGCAAATCCAGAAGAAACACCACTTATACTACTTGATAAAATTAAATTATTAGGTTTAAAATAAATTTCTTTTGTCCCAGCGGCACTACCTGATCTTACTCTTATTCCTCCTTCACCAATAACATTTTGGTAGACAGAAGTTAATGATGGTTGTAATAAACTACCTGAAAATGTTGTTACTGTATCATTTAAAAATCTAGTTAAACTAGTAACATTTGGATTACTTACTATGTTATTAAATGATTGTGCAGCTTTAGCTAAAGCAGGAATAGGGAATCTATCAACAAAAGATCCTGTTGATGTACTTATATTGCCCAACCTATTAACACCAGTTCTTTGATCATTTAACATATTAATATTAGTTTGTCCAACGCCTAAAGTTGCACCTGGACCACCAACATAGCTATATAAATTATTATCTGTTGTTTTTGTATTTATTTTAGGTAAAAATCCTAATAATCTACTTTTTTTACCATCAGCTCCTCCATCTGTAATTTCAATATAGGTGGGTAAAGTTAAACCATTTGGGGTTGTTTCTACATCACCTGGAGCCATTCCTACCATTGGATTAAATGGATTTAATCCTTGTTTATTTGGATGAATACCGATACCTGTACCTGCTACACTTGCTAAAGTAGATAATGGAGTAAAAATACCTTGATTCATTGCTAAATTATCAGCAATAAATTGTCCTATAGCGGATGTAGGATTACCACCTGGAGAGTTATTTGGTGTATTTTGGTAAGTTATATACCCTGTTCTTGTATTTACATTTGTTAGGGAAAGTACATTTTGTTTGGCTAGATATAAAGGACCATTAGGTGATCTAAAATCAAATAACATTTGTGTCATTCTAGAGACGTCATTAATGACAGCTCTAGGAAATAACGTTCCTCCTCTTAATAAAAAATCAGGTCCACCAGTTCGTCCTACATCTTGAAAACTGGAGGGTATTTTTTTTATTACATAAGGTTGGTTGCTATTACCACCGCCTACTGTATCCTTACCAAACTTAAGTTTAGTTAAGTCGGTCCTTAGATGGACTAAACCCCTATTTGCCATTTACTACTCAGGTAAGTTATTAAGATACTTATCATTTTCATTGATAGTAGCTTTTAACTGAGTAGGACTAGGTAAATTATTCATATATGGTTGCCCATCTAATGAATAAGTTTTATGAAGGGTAGAAAGTGCTTGATCCACAATTGCTGGAGAAGCTCCATCTAAACCAGTTAAAGATGATTCACCTGCTCTTAATTTGTCTAATAAACTCATAATTAATTATTTTATTATAAATATTGGGTTATTGAACACTGTATAAACCTACTGGTGATATTTGAGGTTTTTTAGCGTTTTGTCTTACTAATGTTCCTAATAATGCATTTGTTTCTTTATTTCCACTACCACCACCTAAATTAGTTCCAGCAATAACTGTATCATTATCATTTAAAGCAATTGAACCTTCAGGAGCTAATAAAGTTCTTTTTCCATAACCTCCCATTCCACCTTCTGATACAACATCATCACCTAGAAATGTTTTACCTAAGGCGTACATACCTGCTATTGCAGCTGCACCTAAAGCTGGGGCAAGTAAACCTAATGGTCCTAAACCTGCTAAACCTTTCATTACAGCTTGACCAGCTGATATTGCCATTTCTCCTAATGAAACAAAAAATCCTCTTTTCTTAATATTATTAAGAGCTGTCTCCATAGTTAACTCTGAACCTTTAAAGAAAATCATTGCCTTTGCTAAGGCATTCTCTGCTGTACTATAAATTAAACCTTCTTTAGTAAATTCTTTTTTAATTCTAGCTAAATTATTTAAAACCATAAAACTACCAATCGAAACAGTTAAAATATCAGCAAATTTTACAATTAAAGCAACCATTTCGGCAATTGGAGTTACAATTGGATAAATAATAGCAGCAAAACCAGCAGCTATTTCTTTTAATTTTTCCATTGTAGCGGCTAATTTTTCTGTAGCTGAGGCTTGGTCTTCTAAATTCTCAACTCCTTCTTCAGCTATAATTTGTTGTGCCTTTGCTAATCCATGTTCTTCAATTAAGGCATTTATTTTCTTTTCTCTTGCTGCCGCTTCTTCTCCGGTTGCTCCTGCTAATTGTTCTTGTGTATATAAAGTTTGAGCTAAATCTTCTCTAGTCATTCCAACTGATTGAGCTAATTTTTCTTGTTGAATTCTATTTAATTCAGCAAATTCAGCTGATGAGCCTACTTGATCGGCAATTTCTTTAGCTACTGTTGCTAAATCATTATCTAAAGCAGCTTGTCTTGCTTTTTCTAAATTAATATCTCTCCCTAATAATAATTCAGCTTCTAATTCATTTGCTATAGAACTTTCAAAATCTAATAAACTACCTGCTATAGCATCTACTTGTTCCAAATTTAAACCTAATGCTTTTGATGTTGCAGCTGCTTCCGCAAGTGCATCAGCTGAATTACCAAATGAAACAGTAATAGCGGCTGATGTGCTAGCAATTTCTTTTAATAATTCTTTTTCATTTAAGGCAACACCTTGTCTTGCTGCTGTAATTTTAGCTTGTGCTAAAAATTCACCTGTATTTTCTTTTAATGATTTACCGTTAGCTAAACTAAGAGATTGAATACCCATTAGTTCTTCGTTTGTTAATCCTGCAGCTTCTCTTAATTTTGTAAATGTAATTAAATCTTCTTTATTAAGCATTACATTAGTACCTAAAGTTTTGTTGATTTCCATTAAACTTTCAACTAAACCTTTAGTATTAACAAATAAATCATTACTAGCAATAGCGGTAGCTTTTAATGATTTAACAGTTTTTAAAGCGGACATTTCGCCCATATTAAGATTTTTAGCAACATCACTTACTTTATGATCTATTGCTGTAAATGCTTCTAATACTTGGGTAGCGGCAAAGGCAAGAATAGTAAAGGGATCCCTTAATTTTTTCATGATGTTGGCACCAATGTTTCCAACTAACATGTTCATAACACCTAAAGTACCAGGGAGTTGTTCACCATTATCCTGAGCTTCTTGTAATTGTTGGGTTACTTCCTGTAATGCATCACTAGCTACACTACCAAGACCAGGAATTTTACTAATTATTTCCGCTAAATCACCAGCAACACCTAAAACACCACTTAATTCTTCTTGTTCTTTAGTTTGTTTTTTTAATTCATCCGTATTTAACTTATTAAATACATATTGTTTTTCAGTTGCACTTAAATTTTGTATTTCCTGATCGTATATATCTTCTTGAAGTGCTAATTTTTTCTTTGTTTCTTCTAATTGTTTTTCATCTATTGCTTGACCTGCTTCTAACCTTTTGTTAAATTCATTTATTTGTTTTTGGAGATCTTTCATTTTTTCAGATCTACCTAAAACTGTTTTAACTGCTACATTTTCGTTTGCATTAATTGTTGCACTCAAACCACGTTGAAGAGTCATTGACTTTTCTATAGTTTTGTTTGATTTTGCAATTTCTTTATTTAGGGAGGCTATACTTGAAAAACTTCTTTCTCTATTAACAATAGCTTTATTAACTTCTCTAGATACTTTAAGAAGTTGTTTTTCAAATTCAGTATTTTTTGATTGTACACCTAAAACATCTTTTAGGGATTCAACCATAGAAAAAGAAAGATCTACAGAACGTTCTCGTTCTCTATTATACTTTTTTAATTCTTCGGTAAGTGCTCGTTGTTCTTTTCTTTCGTCAGCCATTAAGACATTTTGTTATAAATATTATTATTTATAACTAGTTTTACCTTTATATGGTTTAGATGCTTTAGCAAATTCAGGAGCATTAACTTTACCACTTGAATCTACTAAAGTTGTTTGATTTTTACCTTTTTTAGCATCTTCATAAGCTTGTCTTTCTTCTTTAAAATGATTTTCTATTTCACTAAAAGTAAACTTACGAAGCCAAACTGGCATGTTATAGATGGTGTTGTAGTCGTAACCACCTTTACCATGAAAAACAATTTCATGTATTTGTTTAAATAAATTCTTCCTTAGTAGGGGTGCCGCCTTAGATGTCAGGCCAAAAAAAGCTGAGCCCAATAGGGATACTCACCTCCCTTCCACCTCTAGTGGTTACATTAAGATCAACATCAGGTTGAGTAGTATTAATATGGTCTCTAAACTTTCTAGAATCTCTTGCTAGTAAATAATTATCAACAAATTCTCTAATAGTTTTCTTTTCTTCATCTCCATTAACTGAAGTAATTACATGTTTTAATCTAGTAGTTAGTGTTGGTTCAGAGTCAGGATTTATTTTCTTATACCCATCTAATTCTCTTTGAATTTTTTTTTCATCAGCACCAGTTAATAGTTTATAAGTAATTTTTGTACCATTTTCAAATTCATAACTAAATTCATTTTTACTATTAAGATCATCTTCATTAATTTCTTTATTTTCTAAATCACTTAAATCAACAGTTTCTTGATATCCGTTGTATTCAAATTTATATTCTTTACCATATCCTAAAATACGAGAAGCAATTAATAAAGCATTTTTATCACCTACAATTAAATCATCAATATTGATTTTTTTATCAGTAATTAAAGATTTTAATAGTTTATCTAAAACAGTACCTTTTCTAATATATGATTGATTAGTTAAAATATCTTCTTCTTTAGCAGTCATATATTTCATTTCTACTTTACCAGAAGATAATGGGTTATCTTGAGAATATACTAAACCTTTCGAAGGCAGTTCTATTTCTTCAGTGGGAAATTTAAATTCAGCCATAGTCTTTATTTAATAACGTTTATAATACATATCAATATAAAAAAAAAGCTTGGCAAAGCCAAGCTATTTTTAATATTTCTTTAAACTTGTATTAGAAGTTTAAGATACAATAATCTGGTTGTACTGTTAATGATAATTCTTGAGCAGCATTTTCATTATCCCAGTTATAATCACCAAATCCTGCTTCTGTAATTAAAGCACCTTTAATGATCCATTCAGATACAATATCACCTACTGGTCCTAATACATTGAATGTAAGATCTTTTTTATAGAAATCACTGTAACCATCTCTACCAGTTACTGATTCATGGTGTAATCTAACCCATTCCATTACCGCTTGAGCTCCTGACGGTGTAATAGGATCAAATAATGTCATTGAAATTGTATTCCAAAGAGTTTTACCTTTAACGTATCTTGCAACGTTAATATGGTTTAATTGAACTGTTCCTTGAGTTAATGATACAGCTCCAACTCCTTTTATTTGGTAAGAAGGAATCCCATCAACATATAAGATAAATCTATTTTGTTGCTTCGGCTCAAAAGCTGTGTAAAATATTTCGTTTGGGTCTAATATTGCCATTTTATCTAATTATTATTCTTGTTATAAATATTCTATTTTTATTTTTTTACGCTGGGAATTCAACTCCTGTTGGCAGTACGTTGAAATCCAAAATTATAAATTCAGCTGTTTTAGTTGGTTGTAAATAAATTGCACCTACTAATTCGTTTCTATCAATTACATCTGGTGTATTGTTAGTTTCATTCATTACAACTTTAAACGCATATAATCCTTGTCTTTGTTGTACTGATTCTAAGTATGGGTTAACTTGGCTTAAGAAATTATTTCTTGTTGCTATTGTATTTTGTTCAAATACTAAGTTATCTGATACTTGAGTTATGAAGCTTTTTAATGTAATTAATAATCTTCTAACATTTACTCTATCTAAAGCACTTGCTTTAACTTGTAATGTTTTCTGTCCAAATACTACAACTCCTCTTCCTGGGAATGTAGCTATTGGGTTTACATTAGCACTATATAAAGTATCTCTGTTACCTGATGTTAATTTTCTTTCAGCTCTAATTACGTTACCTAGCGCACCTCTAATTAAACCTGCTGGAGCAAACCATGGTTCCGATGATGCATCAGTGAATGAATATACACCCGGTATAAACGCTGAAGCTGGCGACCAAACTGTCTGACCACTAGTAGGATCAATTGATTGTAACCAAGGCCAATAAGTAGCAGCATAACTTGAATCAAATGCAGTTGAACTATTAACTGTTGCAGCTACTGTGCTTCCATATTTTGAAACATCAATTACTGCTATACAATCTTGTCTATTTTCTGCTAATGCTACTAATGAATTAACTTGTGTAATATGATCTGTGTATGTAGAATCTGCAATTAATCCAGGAGCTACTATTACATTAAAATTATACTCATCTTTATTATTCAATAAAGAAATTGATTGTGAATAATCTGATGGAGTAAGTCCTTGAATATTTGCATTTGAAATATCTTGGTTAAATTTAGCTGGTGAAGTACTTGCATTAACATTTCTTCCAGATGCGTCTGCAAATGTACCTGAAGCAGCAACTGGTATAAATTCTTTATAAGAAGTTAATACACCATCAAATGAACCACTTGATGGAACACCATTATTATCAAAGAAATTAGGTGTTGGAAGTAATACTTGTTTTACTGAAATATATTTACTTTTGTTAACATAGCTTCCTGAAGCTTGAACATAAAAATCAGTACCATCTTGTCTAATATTATATGATTGGTTACCTATTACCTTTTCGATATAGTTGGCAGCAAACGGGTCTAAAGATAATTCATTCCAAGTTTCTAATATTGATTTTTGATTTGTAGTATCATTACCTTGTCTTACTATAAGAGAGAAAGTACCTGAACCAGTATTAACACCTGATATTTCCCATCTGATGTTATCTAATGAACCTGAAGTCAATGTACCACCTGCTGAATCAGTAGCTTGGTAATTATTCATTATAGCCCCTTCTGAAATTGTTTGGATTTGTAATGATTCAGAAGTTGCTGTATTTAAAATACCTGAGTTATTAGCTCCTGTTGTACTTCCCGAAGTAAAAGCGGGAGTAAAATTACCATGAGCAACTCTAGTAACTAAAAGTGATGTGCCACCTTGTCTAAAATAGTTATTAGCTGCAGCAGCAGTTAAGTATCCATACTCTCTAGAAGCACTTTCAACAGTTGTACCAAATACTGCTTGGTATTCACTAAAAGAAGTTACTAGTGTAGGGATTTCAACTGGACCTTTAACAGCTGGACCTATAATAGCGGCACCAAATTCGACGGGATTTTGCTGGATAAATGATTGATCATTTTCTCTTGCTAATACACCTGGAGATATTAATGTTTCTGCCATTTTCTTATATTAAATATTTTGTTATTTATTTTGTTATAAATATGAGAAATTATTTCAAAAATTTACTTTATTGGAACTATTTCTCCTGTTTTTAAATCTATATTACCACTGCCATACTTATCTTCTAATTCTTTAGCGGTATTATTTTGTTCTTTTTGGAGTTTTTTAAATTCTTTAAATAACTCCTCTTTTTGTTCGTTTTGAATCATCTTATTTAATTCGATGTTTCCTAAACTAAATATTATCTCATTATTTTTTGCTTGATAACTATTTAATAATGAAACTTCTTCTTGCGATAACTTTTTTGACATAATATTTTATATTTGGTTATAAATATATCAAAAAGTCATTAAAATTAATTTCTTTTTCTACCGTTTGTTGTAGGATTTCTTAGTGCTTCTAAATCTCTCATGTCACGAACTACTTCATTAGTAATAGTAACTTTTGCTTTAGAATTATATTTTTTTAATGAATTAAGTTCTTTTTGTATTGTATCAGGTATAATATAACCTCTTAACCTAATACCAAAAGTACCTTTAACTAATCTATCTTGATTTTGTACTAATTCAGTTGCGGTAGTAAAAGAATCAATAAACGCTCTAAATTTAAATCTTTCTGGATTACCCCAATATGCATCAGAAGCGTATTCACATGCTTCAATTATTTTATTTAATTGAGACATATAGTAAGTTTGGATTAAACAACTATACTCTAATGTAACATAATCAGGTTGTGCAACAGCATGGAAAACATCAACTGGTTTTCTATTATTTAAAGTGTAAAAATTATCATAAAAATTATTAGCACTATAACTTTTTTGCCAAACACCATATAAATTAGGAGAATTTGCGTCTAATTTATTTGCAACAGATCTATCTTTTGTTACTGTATCTCTTTTAATTACAATAATAGGTAACATAATAGCACCTGATTTATCTCTATAATATCCATCTCTTTGAAATGATTTCCATCTTTCAGGGGCACCATAAATAACAGGCACTTCTCTTCTAACCCCATTTTGCATTACAAAAGGTTTAATAACATTTTGAAAATAAAAGAAAACAGCTTCGTCTAAATCTTGGATACCAACAGAATATTGTTTAGTTGTATCCTCTTTAAAACTCATCTGAGTTGATCTATTATGCTCTATACCAGTTGCTTGGGCATTAGCATTAAATTTTTCATCTGCAGCATTTGGATTTCCAACATTTCCTCTGTCTTCGATTCCCTTAAAAGCTTGTTGCTTTTCTAGACTTAATTGTCTTTGGGTTTTTGGTATGGGTTTTCTAGGTCTTGCCATT
>MDTC01145151.1_pt1 | contig 14398 bp, 16 predicted proteins | sample 811181 | NCBI WGS metagenome assembly MDTC01 (sample SAMN05326644, study PRJNA326480) | marine metagenome | isolation source: seawater | place: Pacific Ocean: North | collected 2011 | reverse complement strand
CAATCGTCCACTATGACAACACCAGCAGAGTTCAAACAGTACCTAGAGACTCTGAAAGCGGACTTAGAAAACTGCTAGAACGTTGGTATGAGGATACAGGTTGTCCCATGCTGTTGAATACCAGCTTGAACATAAAAGGAGAACCGCTAGTAAATACTAGATCAGATGCACAGCGTTGGAGCGAAAAATACGGAGTACAAGTATGTTTACCAAAATAAAAAATTTTATTTTATACCCTTGGCATGAATACAAGCGTAGAAAAGAACTAAAAAAGAAATTAGCAAAAATGAGATCTAAAGATCCTTACATATATGAATAATTGACTTTTTTATAAAAGAGTTTATACTGTAAATGGAGAATAATGAATGTTAGATGTTGTCCAAATCAGCTACAACGAAGACTTTGCTGATGACAATTTTGAATTACTGAAACTGTTTGCACCTCACGCCAAGCGTGTACAAGGTGTAAAAGGCATTTTTAATGCACACAAAGAAGCGGCAAGAATAGCAGAGACCAGTCACTTTTATGTCATTGATGCTGATGCTATTATGGATGAAGAGTTTAGTTTTAGATTTAAGCCAGACAAGAAAAAAGAACAGTGGCCTGGTGTGCCTGAGTCAGATTGTGTTTATGTGTGGCGTAGCCGTAATCCTGTAAATGATTTATTGTATGGTTATGGTGGTGCTAAACTGTTTCCACGTAAAAAAGTATTGGAAGCTGAAGATTGGAGTGTGGACATGACTACAACTATTGGATGTCCATTTGTGCCTAAATTTCAAATAAGTAATATTACAGCATTCAACACCGATCCATTCAATGCTTGGAAAAGTGCTTTTAGAGAATGCACCAAACTAGCCAGTGCTATTATACCCAATGGTGATAACACAGACAATGAATATAGATTGAAAGTATGGTGTACCAGAGGAGAGAACAGAGAGTTTGGCAAGTACGCAATGCTAGGTGCTAAACAAGGTGCAGACTTTGGTGCAGAATATAAAATGGATCTAAAAACATTAAATTTAATTAATGATTTTAATTGGTTAAAGGAGACATTTGAACATGCCCAGAACTGAAAATGCATTTACACTAGAAGATGATGGCTCCCATGTAATTAATCACCAGTTGGGAGAAAATCTACACTGGATGCACGGATTAGAAGAGTATTTGACTAATATCAAACACCCGCAAACGGAAGAATATTTTAAAATAAAACGTGCAATCATGTATGGTAATATATGGTATATCAAAGAAAGAGTCGACGAAGAAATCAGCAGAGGCAGAATAGATCTAACTGATGACTTTCTAAATATATTAATGAGTCATTACACAGGATATGAATTTGTTACTCATAGAAAATGTTTACAGTATGTAGCACACTGCATAGACAATGATTATGTAAGAAAGATGAGCAGTTGGAGCATCAAATGGCAAGAACGTGCAAATCTCAATGAACATTTCAGCAGAGGTCAAATGAAAAGCAAATGTTGGATGATAGAAAAACTAGCAGAGATATTTCCAAATGCATATCTAGGAACTATTGCACATTATGGTGGTTGGTATGCAACTGTGGCAAAAAATATATTTGAACAATTTGGTGTTAAAAAATACTACAATATTGAATTAGATGAAAATTGTATTGAAATTGCAGATGATTTTAACTATGAACAGTATCAAAACAACTGGCAATTCAAAAGCATACAGCATGATTGCGGTGCAATTAAGTATTCAGACGAAGGTACATTTGACTTAAAAGTAAAAAATAAACAACACCATGAAGTCATTGTAACAGTAAAACCTGATTTAATTATCAACACCAGTTGTGAACACATGAACGAGGATTGGTTTCACAACTTGCCAGATGGTATGCTGGTGTGTTTGCAAACAAATGACTACTTCAGCAATGAGCAACATGTAAATTGTGTCAATGGTGTACAAGAAGCCAAAGCCAAATATCCAATGAAAGAAATATTATACGAAGGTGAAATAGACACACACTTGTACAAAAGGTTTATGTTGATTGGTGAAAAATAATGGAACGTGCCAACACCAAGCTAAGTGTTAGACAAATGCAAACTGAATGTGCTAGAGCACTCAGTACAATGCAAGCAACCAACAACAATATCTATCAGTTCAACAAAGTAGCACACCATAACAGTCACACTTGGTATCTCACTGTAATACAATGGTATATTGACAAGTATGGCGACTTGCCCAGTAAGGTTGGTCCAGGAAAAGACGTAAAGTTGGTATTAGATGTATAGATATGAAGATATTGAAACAGTACATTTAGAAATAACGCAAAAGTGTCAAGCCGCTTGTCCAATGTGTGACCGTAATGAAAATGGTGGTGTAGACAACAAGCATATCACCAATGCTGAACTAAGTTTAGAAGACTGCCAAACCATATTCCCAGATGATTTTATCAGTAGATTAAAAACCATGTACATGTGTGGCAACCTAGGTGATCCAATAGTAGCCCGAGACACATTAGAAGTATTTGATTATTTTAGAAGTCACAATCAAACAATGTGGTTGAGCATGAATACAAATGCAGGTGCTAAATCTCCTGAATGGTGGCGAGAGCTTGCAAGAGTATTCAATGGCAGTGGTGCAGTAATCTTTAGTGTCGATGGACTTAAAGATACAAATCACTTGTATAGACAAAATGTAGTATGGGAAAATGTAGAACGCAACATGCGAGCGTTTATTGACGCTGGTGGCAGAGCTAGATGGGACTATATTATATTTGGACACAACGAACATCAAGTTGAGGAAGCAGAGGCACTAGCAGAAGCATGGGGTGTAGAACGTTTTCAAAAGAAAAAGTCAGCAAGATTTTTTACAGCCAACAGTCAACGCAAAGAAGTACATCAAGCAAGAAATAGAAAAGGCGAACAAACACAAGCGATTGCAGAGCCTACTAAAAAAGAAAATAAAAATCTTGCACTTGAAAAAACTAAAGAAATAGAAAAAACATATGGCAGTATGAAAGATTATTATGATCGCTGTGGTATAAAATGCAAAGTAGCTGAAGAGAAAAATATTTTTATTACAGCAGAAGGATTGCTTATGCCTTGTTGTTGGACAGCAGGACGCATGTACAAATGGTGGCATCAAGACTATAGAGTAGAACAAATATGGGATCATATTAAAAAAGCAGGTGATAAACAAGGCATAAGTGTAATAGAAAATACCATTGAAGATGTAATGAACGGAAGATTATTACTTGGTATAGAAAGCAGTTGGAATTTACCCAGCATAGAGCAAGGCAAATTAGGAGTATGTGCTATGAAGTGCGGAACAGAGTTCGACCCATTTGCTGAGCAGTTTAGATAGAAATAAGTACATATATGAAAACTGATAAAATCAGCCCAACGTTCTGTGCGTTGCCTTGGCTCCATCTTAGCAGTAGACCAGACGGAAAAATGAGAACTTGTTGTACTAGTAATGCTAGTAGTGTGCAGGATCCTGACAGTACGGTTAAAACAGGTGGCGGAGAAGTGGGTGTTGTTAAAAATGAAGATGGTACACCTGCTAACTTTAATACAACAAGTCTAGCTGATGCTTGGAATAGTTCATACATGCGTAATGTACGCAAGATGATGTTGCGTGGAGAGAAGCCAGCACCTTGTTTAAAATGTTATAAAGAGGAAGAAGCAGGTCATTTATCAAAGCGTAATTGGGAGACAGACTATTGGGGCAAGCGTTACGATTTGTTTGACCTAGCCAAAGAAACAGCAGAAGATGGAACAATAGATCCTAAAATACGTTATATTGATTTGCGTATGGGTACAAAGTGTCAGTTGGCTTGTGTTATGTGTAGTCCACATGATAGCAGTGGATGGATAAAAGAATGGCAAAGCATGTATCCTCAAATACAAAACGATAGATTAAAAGGAACAAGCGGCTGGGATAACAAAGGTAAGAATCATGGTGCAAGCTATAATTGGCACAAAAACAATCCACGCTTTTGGAAGGAACTTATGGAACAGGTTCCACACATGTATCAGCTGTACTTTGCTGGTGGCGAAAGTTTGATCATTGATGAACACTATGACTTATTGGAAGAATGTATCAAACAAGGCTACGCTAAAAATATAGAACTACGCTACAATTCAAATGGAGTAGAATGGCGTGATGACTTGTTTGATTTGTGGGCAGAGTTTAAACGAGTGCGTTTTCACTACAGTATAGATGCACATGGTGAACACAACGATTATATACGCTATCCAACACAATGGGAGCATCAGGAAAAAGTTTTTTGGCTACTAGATGAAACTGCACCGCAAGTAGAAGTTACTACAGCTACTACAATAATGGCGCTCAATGTAGCTTATATACCAGAGTTTGTCAAGTGGAAAGTAGATCAAAACTTCAAGAAGATAAACAAATGGCCTCTGGGTGCAGGAGGTATCAACATGCATTTTGCTTATTGGCCACCTCAACTTAATTTAAAAGTATTGCCTGAACACATTAAAAAACAAATTACAGACAAATATGAAAATGAATTTTATCCTTGGATAGATGAAAACTGGCATAGGTTTACAGGTGTGCAGGAGTTGGGCATAGACAAAGATACATTTGATAACAATCCATATGGCAAAAAACGCTACAAAGGTATTATTAATTTTATGAACAGTGAGGATTGGAGTGAGCGTCTACCAGAAACTAAAGAATGGATTAACTTGATAAACAAACAGCGTAATTGGAGTAACAAATTTCCACAAGTGTTTCCTATACTTGCGGAGTTGTTATGACAAATAATCCTAATCCAAATCAACCATGGTATAGAGCAGGCGACCCATTTCCAGAAGGCACGCCAACATGTATTGTTCCGTGGACCAGTATTTGTTTAGCGGCAAATGGAGATATAAAGCCTTGCTGTAATTATGAAAGTGAAGGACAGTTTAATGTGTACAAAGGTGATACCTTAGAACATGCATGGAAAGAATGGGACAACCTACGCAAAGAAATGATTGAAGGCAAGTATCCAAGTAGATGTAAAAGATGTTGGAAAACTGAAGAGAGCTTGGGTAGTAGTAGACGTCATTGGATGTTTGAGAAAGTAAAAAACAAACCATCAGCTTATGAAATTCAGGCGTCAATGAATCTTAGGCATATGGATTTAAATTTTGGAAACACTTGTAACTTGAAATGTAGAATGTGTGGCAGTTGGGGTAGTACTCATTGGCATAAAGAAGATAGAAAATTACAGTTGATTAATCGTAAGTTCCGTAGAAACATAAGTGATAGTAGAGCAAGAACTATAGACCCTAGTCTTTATAGGAACATGGAAGACAAACTCAGCAACATGGAACGCATTGACTTCAAAGGTGGCGAACCTTTGATGCAAGATGGCATGTTCGAAGTTTTGGATATGCTGGTTAAAAATGGCAGTGCTCCTAATGTTGAATTAGGATATGTTACAAATGGAACAAAGACTCCAGAACGTTTAAAAGATTTATGGCCTCATTTTAAAAAGATTAATTTTAGTGTAAGCATTGAAGCTACTGGTAAACTTTATCAATATATCAGAGGAAGCAATACACAGACCATAGAACAACTTGAACAAAACTTGCATTGGTATGATCAATTTGATAATGCAAAAGGACACTTCAGTGTAGCTATCAGTACATACAGTATATTTGATTTACAAAATTTAGCAGATTGGATTGAAAGAGTAACTGGTAATTTAAAACATTGGAAAACTGAAATAGCCAATCGTACAAGCGACAGTGTACATTGGTATGAAAAGCCAAATCAATTTCAAATACTAGTTGTTGATCCTCCCTATTTGAATCCTAACAACATGCCTCCGCATGTTAAACAGCGTGTGATTGATTGTTGGGATAAAAAATATCATATATTGGATGAGTTGCGTAATAGAATGTTGGTGAAAGAATATGATGAGGAAAAATGGCAGTTGTTCAAACAGTTCACTCGAGAACTAGACAATATGCGTGGCACCAATGTGTTGGATTATATTCCACAGCTTGAAGGTGAGTTTTGATGGATTTAATTAGGGTTGAACATAGTGCAAAAAAGTACAAAGACTGGGTACGCATAGAATGGAACATGGGTAGACGCTGTAACTTTGATTGCAGTTATTGTGGTGCAGACCTACATGATAATTTCAGCAAGCACTTGCCTTTTGAAAAGTTTGATAATGCAGTACGCACCATGCGTGAGTTTTATGTGGACAAACAAATACGCATGAGTCTTACAGGAGGCGAACCTTTTGTACATCCTAAGATACTTGAAATACTAGAGCTGTTTCCCAAGTACGGAGTTGATGAAGTAAGCACAATAACCAATGGCAGTTTACCATTGGAAAAGTATCAACGTGCATTAGAACTAATTGATAACTTGATATTCAGCTGGCACTTTGAATTTTTGCGTGTGGATCATATGAAACATGTACTCAGCAACTTGAATCGCAAGCAAGTAAAAGTGCATCTAATGTATTTGCCTGGGCATTTAGAAGAGATTAAAAAAGTTGTTGATTGGTTAAAAGACAATAATGTAAAGTTTAATGTAAGACGTATTAGACCAATGACCAATAAATCTACAGGTGAAATGAATAAGCCTTATAGCAGTGGAATGAAGTTCGCTGGAGTACAGTGGGGCGGTGCTGAAGGATACTACAGCCAAGAGGAACTAGCTTATCTAAATACTTTTAACAAGGCAGGTACAGCAGAAATGAACTGTGAATTGTTTACTCGTAACGAAAGTTGGCTGGACAATGTAAACACACTTACAAAAAACAAATGGAATACATTCAAGCGTTGGAAGTGTATGGCTGGTATTGAAACACTTATGATAGACAATGATGGTAGCGTGTACAGAGCAACATGCAAGCAAGGTGGTGTGTTGGGTAATATTGAAACTGGATTTACACTACAAGATGATCCTGTGCTTTGTATGAAGCAGTGGTGCAACTGTGCCGCAGATCTCAACACAACTAAATGGTTGGAGACTGCATGACAAATAATGCATGGCAAATTCCAGGTTATGAAAAAGTAATCATCTACAGTGATACTGATAGAGTAAAGTGCAGTGGAGAGAACTTTGACCACCCATTAGTTTATTATACTATACCAGAAGGTGGCGAAGTTGTTTGTGGTTATTGCGATATAATTTTTAGGAAACGTGAAGATGACTGATACTTTTTGCGTATTACCATTTACACATCTAAGCACCAGACCAAATGGTGACATTACTCCTTGTTGTCGTAATTGGGACACTATAGGAAATATCAAAGACACCACGTTTGAAGAAGCATGGAACAGTAAAGCTCAACAAAAATTGCGTAAACAACTGCTGAATGGTGAAAGACCAGACAACTGTTTTCAATGTTGGAAACTAGAAGATCAAGGTTCAGTGAGTATGCGACAAAGCATGAACGAACACAGAAAGCATATGATACCAGATGTTTGTGAACCTATTATGCCATATAAAGTACCTGTGTTAGAACTTAAACTCAGCAACCTGTGTAATTTTAGATGTAGAACTTGCAAACCTGATTTATCAACAACATGGTTAAAAGACTGGGATAAAGTTAAAAACGAATATGAGTCGCTAGGGCATGTCAACACTACCCATAAAGAAACTAGTTTTGATAATGAACAGTTTATACAAGATATAATAAAACTAGCACCTACTATTGAAATAGTTGAATTTGCTGGTGGTGAGCCACTTATGGATCCACTCCACTACAAAGTATTAGAAGCACTGGAACCACATGCACAGCGTATATCACTCAAGTACAGTACAAATCTAAGCAAACTTAAATTTGGTAAGTTTGACACATTGGCAAGTTGGAGTAAGTTTCAAGAAGTGGATCTTAGTTTGAGTATTGACGGATATCCTCAACTCAATGATTACATTAGAACAGAAAGTGAAACACATGTTCTAGCAGAAAATTTAAGTCAAGTCAAGAGTGCATTGGGTAACAAATACAAAGGCAGAGCCGCACTTTGTTACAGTGCTTGGAATGTATTTGGCTTGCCTGAATGCTATGAATATTTTGATAAAGTTTTACAAATACCTGTGCATGGTAACATAGCATGGGAACCTAAATTTATTAACCCGCAAATATTACCTGCAGAGTTAAAACAAAAAGCTACAATAAAATATAAAAATTATTTAAAAACAGTTGCATTAAAAGATGTAGATAACAGACGTCTACAACTAAACAAGCGTATACATAGATTTGTCAATCAGAATATGAATTTTATGAACGACAAAGATCTAAGTAAATATTTTGAGCAGTTTTTACGTTTTAGTAAAACACTTGATGACAGCAGAAACACAAGCCTTGTTGAAATAATTCCGGAGTTCAAAGACTATGTCTGATTATTGGTACAAAAGACGCACTACAAAAGAGTTTACAGACCAAGAAGTAGATTTTGATTGTGTCAAACATATAATAAATTTAATGAATTATGTTCCACAACAACGAGGAGGCTACCCTTATAACTTGTGGTTTATTGTAGGTCCTGACAAACAAGAGTTCAAAGATTATTTGTTTAAAGAAGTAGCAATACACTATGAAGGAATAGATACAACCAATCAAGAATCAACAGAATGTTTTACACAAATTAAAACTGCACCATATATGTTTTTGTGTTGTAGAAGCAATTATCATGACACTACACAACCTAAGGAAAAATCTGTGTGGGATAGAAATATGGGTGTTATGGCAGGAGTTTTACTCAGTGAAATTTTGAGATTAGGATATGACGCTAGTCAAATTGCATGTTTTAGAGGTCTAAATCATCCAGAACACGGTGATAAAAAACGTGATGAGTTTGAAACAAATCTTTGGAAAACTTTTGATAGACAAAAAGTACAAGCACTACAAGATATTTCAGGCTTACAATATTTAGATGGAGTTTCAAAATTTGATAATAGACTCAGACCACAATTAGCAATTATGATGGGTCATGCAAATAAAAATTTACCACAGCATCCAAGGTGGGAATGGGTTGACGAAGAAAATAAAATATTTCGTGTTACAGGACAAAAACGTAAACTAAAACATTCAGGAGTTATTCAATGAGTGATACATTTTGTATATTGCCTTGGATGCACCTTGCTACAAATGCCAGTGGTACACTAAGAGTTTGCTGTAACAGTAAACCAGGTAAAAACTTTATTGAAAAACAAGATGGAAGTTTTTATAAATTATTTCGAGATGATATAGAACAAGCATGGAACAGTGAAACTTATCGTACAATACGCCAACAACTGCTGAATGGCGAACGCCCTGAGATGTGCGAACGTTGTTTTAGAGAAGAAGATGCAGGTATCAGCAGTGCAAGACAAAGTGCAAATAAAAAATGGTGTAAAGAAGGTGACGTATATGAAGAAACTGCACCGTTTGATATACGCTATGTTGATTTGCGTTTGGGTAATTTGTGTAATTTAAAATGTAGAATGTGTAATCCATACGCTAGTAATCAATGGGTAAAAGAATGGAATGCCAATACCAGCTACAATGGCAAAGACATAAGTGCTGAAGAGAAAACAAGACTCAGTAAAATGGACTGGCCCGAAAATGAAAAAACTTGGCAGAATCTTTTTAGTATTGCACACACTGTAGAAGAGATATATCTTACCGGCGGTGAACCTACAATAATACAAGAACAGCATAAACTGTTGGACTATTTTATTGACAATGGTACAGCAAAAGATATAAGATTAAAATACAACACCAACTTAACAAATGTTCCAAAACACTTGTTGGAAAAATGGAGCAAGTTCAAAAAACTACAACTTAATTGCAGTATAGACGCCACACATGAGTTGGATAGATATATTAGATATCCAAGCGATTGGAAAACTATCGAACGTAACTTTGAATACATTAGACAGTTGGACAATGCAAATATTGAAATACACTGTACAGTGCAAATGTATAACATTTTAAGATTACCTGAATTGATACGCTGGGCCACTCCTTATGATCATAAGATATATTTTAATATATTGAATCATCCAGAATACTTGAACATACGCTGTTTACCAGAACAATTAAAAACACAAGCACACAGACAACTTTTACCATATTATGAATTGCCAAAAGTCAAAGGTATTATAGATTACATGCTTGCAGAAGACTGGAGTTGGCGTTTGCCAGACTTTTATAATTACACTAGAACACTTGACAAAGGTAGAAACGAAAATTTATACAGCATAGTTCCGGAGTTTGAACAGTATGAACAATAAATTCTTTTGTCCTTTGCCATGGAATCATCTAATGTTTAAACAGCGAGGTACAGTGCAAGCCTGCTGTGAAAGTTGGAAAGATCAATTTGAACCTAGCGAAACTATTCAAGCAACTGCCAATGATCCAATAATGCGGCAACTGAGATTAGATATGTTAGACCCTGATACAATTCCAGAAATGTGTAATGTATGTGAGCAACGAGAAAAATATCAATCAATGAGTGTTAGAATAAATGCACAACGATTACACTCTCATTGGACACCTGAAACTGCTCAAGCTGTTACTAAAGCAGATGGTAGTGTGGATAACTTTCATCTAGAACACTTAGACATACGCTGGAGTAATTTGTGTAATTACAAATGTAGGTTCTGTGGACTTATGAGCAGTCATAGTTGGTTAAAAGATTCAAAACTTCTAGGTCAAGTACACGGCAAAGAGTATGATCCTAAAACAGGAATAGCAGAGTATGACATGGATTGGGAAGATTTAAAAACGCATTTACCACATGTACGCTATTGTAAACTTGCAGGCGGTGAACCTACAATAATGGAAGGCACTTATCAACTTCTACAAGAGCTTGTTGATATAGGCAATACACAGATCCAAATAAGTTTGATTACTAACGGAACAACTATACAATATGGCAAATACAATCTAATAGAACTTCTCAAAAACTTTAAAAGAGTAAAAATACAAATTAGTTTAGAAGGCATGGGTCAAAGGCATGCATGGGCTAGAAGTGGAAAAGATGATTGGCATTTAATTGAGCAAAATGTAGAAAAATTTATTAACATAGCCAATGAATACAATTGGCTTATTAATTTTCACAGTGGCATAAGTTGGATGAACATGTTCCATTTATCTGAATTTATTATGCAATATCCAAATACTCCTTTTATTTTTAACATTGTAAACAATCCAGCAGAAATGAGTATTGCTAATTTTTTTAAAAAAGATTTACAAAGATGTAGTCTGCACTATGAAAAACAAATACCCAATGCCAGTACAGAATTAGTACACAAACATCTGACAGAAGTAAAGGAAGCTATTGACAAAGCACTCCTCACCAGCAATGAAACTGTTGACTTAGAAAAGTTTCGTAGCATACAAGGTATTCTTGACACAAGTCGTAAACAAAGTTTTGCAGAGGCTTATCCAGAATGGAGTCAGTATGCATAAAGATACATATTGTCCAATGCCTTTTGTAACACTAGCAGTCAATCCAAACAACTGGTTAAGTCGTTGTATGATGAGTAATTTTAATATGGGAATGATTGAAAAAGATTCTTGGAGCAATGAAAAGTTTCAAAAACTTAGAACTAATATGCTGAAAGGAATATGGGACGAAAGAGGTTGTCACAGTTGTTGGTTTAAAGAAACTAATAATCAAAAAAGTAGACGCAATCGTTGGGTTGAAAGTGAATTAAAATACATGGGTGCAAATGATGTATATGCACAAAATTTAGACATTCGTAGAAATACAATAAAACACTTGTATATGAACTTTAACAACATTTGCAATTTTAAATGTCGTATGTGTGGACCTCATTACAGCAATGCTTGGATTCCTGATTGGAAGAAAATAGGTGGAGTATATGACGAAAAACAAAATCCTAAACAACAAATAGATGTTGATAAGTTTTTAAATGAGTTTGGGCCTGAACTTGGCGAACTGCATGGTATATGGGTAACTGGTGGTGAACCTTTTATGGATGATAGTGTATTTGATTTTTTTGAAAAACTAAAACAATATTGCGATCCTGGTCAACTTAAAGTATTGATAACAACCAACGCTAGTAAACTGCAAATAGAAAAACTTGCACAGCTAAGTGAATTTATGCGTTTACAAATACATGTAAGTATTGATGCAACTGGTGATCTTTATTCTTATATGAGAGGATATAATTATAGTTGGTCAGATGTTGATGCTAAAATTAAACAAATGCATGATGCACAAAACAAATACAATTTTAAGCTAAGTCTTAACGGAACTTATCAAATATACAATATGTGTAACCTAGAAGAGTTTTACAATTGGTGTTTGCAGTATGTGGATATAGATTACATTGAAATGAGAGTACTTACTGGTCCAAAACAACTACAAGCTAGACATGCCAGTGATACTTTAAAAACACAAGCACTACTGCAAGTAAATAACTTACAAGAAAGATTTCCAGATCATCAGTATTTCGATGATATCCGTAAAGAATTGCAACATCAACCTGTTGAAAGACATCAGAAGTACTTTGTTGAATGGAGCAAAAAATTAGATGAAGTAAGAGGAGAGCAATATGATTATTACCGGTAATCCAAAAGAAGGTTTGGCTGAAGCATTGTACAAGTTGTATCCTAGAGCTGTATTTTGCAGTAGGACAACAGGATATGATTTAACAAATACAGATCATATGTTTTCATTTGCAAATGAATGTACTAAACATGACGAAATCATTATAAACAGTGCATTATGGCGTTTCCATCAAACTGTACTACTGGATCTAGTATACAAGGCCCTTTATAAAGCCAAAAAGAAAGCACATATTGTGTGTATTGGCTCAACCACTGACCGTACCAAGAAAGGACAAGCATGGCTGTATAGTGCTGAAAAGAAAGCACTAAGAGATTATTGTAATAGTTTAAGTTTAGTAGGTGTTTGGCACAGTGGACCCAAAGTAAGTTATTTGAGTTTAGGTACGTTGGATAATAAACAAGACAAGCATCCAACTAGAAGTACACTAAGAAGAGATACAGCCGCTTACTATATAAAGTGGTTGCTAGAACAGCCAGATGATGTTAATATAAACGAGATCAGTATTGATCCAATGCAGGAAAGAAAAGAATGATAACAATATGCGTAGCACTACAAGCCGAATTACCCGACGGAATAAAAGGCGACTTTAATGTTATATACACAGGTGTTGGCAAAATACAAGCCGCCACAAGATTAGCAAAGCATCTTTGCAGTATCAACAAGCCAACAGAAATTTGGAATTATGGAACAGCAGGTGGGATCAGTGGCATTAGCGGATTACATGAAGTTGGTGCATTTTTACAGCGTGACATGATGACAGAACCACAAGCACCAAGAGGCACAACACCTTTCAGTGAACCTTTGCTAGGTGAAATACACACCAGGCATAAAGGCATACGCTGTGGTACAGGTGACAGTTTTGTTATGGAGCCTGATCCTTGGTTTGAAGATCAATATATAGATTGTGTTGACATGGAAGGTTATGCATTGGCTTATGTTGCACAACAATATAATATTCCTTTTAGAGCATGGAAATATATCAGTGATATGGCTGATGAAAATGCCGCACAAGAATGGGAAAAGAATGTAGCAGACGGAGCCAAACTTTTTATTGAAAAGGTAAGAAATGGCGTTTAAAGTACATATGACCAACGACGATTATGAAAGTTGGACTGTCAAAGAATTCTTAGAACACGAACTGGGTGCGGTACGTGAACTTAACAAAGAAAAATCAGATAAAATGTTGGAGTACGTTATTAAATACTTAGAGATGAGACTCGATGGCAGAATCCAATGAACTAAAATGGAGCAGTTATGACTTTACCAAAATCCCGTATGATGACATTGTTCAAGTCGGTCAAAGGACACTCCTATATAGAGACCTATTTACTGTTAGCTGGCTCCTCGGTAGGTTCTGCAACTACAAGTGTAGCTACTGTTGGCCCTACGCAAGAAGCGACAGGAAAGATCATAGACCTACAGAACTATGTCTCAAAACCATCGACGAAATAAAACGGCAAGCCAGAGGCAATGGTTTCAATAGCTTTCATTTTAGCCTTTCTGGTGGTGAGCCTACTTTCCACCCTGGGTACCTCGATATTCTTAAACATTTGGCTGACGATGTGGATAACACTAATTATACTAGCATTCACATGACCAGTAATTGTAGTCGAAACATGAAATGGTTTGAAGATTATGTTGAAAAAGCAAAACCATTTCATAGAGCTAGTATTACAGCCAGCTTGCATACAGAACACTTAAATACACGAGAGAAAATGCAGGATTTTGCAGACAAGTTGATTCTCTGTCAAGAACATGATGTACAAATTACAATCAATATGGTTATGGTTCCGGAATGGTTTGAACGCGATTGGGATAATGCCCTCTTCTTCCATGAACAAGGAATCAACGTTACACTT
>MDTC01094711.1_pt1 | contig 14398 bp, 11 predicted proteins | sample 811181 | NCBI WGS metagenome assembly MDTC01 (sample SAMN05326644, study PRJNA326480) | marine metagenome | isolation source: seawater | place: Pacific Ocean: North | collected 2011 | reverse complement strand
TTTTGTTCTACTAATTAAGGATAGCGGAGGATCTTTAATGTCGTATCCAGATTTAACACCATCATCATCCACCAGTGCTATCGTATTGCCAGCAACTGGAACAACTGGGGATGTTGCTGCATCACTAGCAATTGGCTATTATAAAACAACCAACACTTTTCTTACAGGCGCTGCAGCTCAAGTTGCCTTTACCTATAAGCGACTTGGTGGTGATATACTTGATATTGAAATCAAGGCGGAGAATGTCTATAATCACTACGAGGAGGCCGTGCTTGAGTATTCCTATATCGTGAACCTCCATCAAGCGAGAAATGCCTTAGGGAGTGCTTTAGGGTCCGCTACGGGGTCGTTTGATCACACGGGTGACCTCACCACCGGAACAGACACGGCTCTCAAGTATCCTAAGTTTCAATTTGATTATGCTTTCAGAACAGCAGACAAATTTTCAACTGAAGCAATGGTCGGAGGGACGGAGCCTATATATTCCGCCAGCCTTGATACAGTCACAGATCAGGCCGACTATGACCTACAGGCAATTGTTGAAGCAGCCGCAGCAGCAGATAACACGCTACCGTATGCTTCTATAGACGGAAAACGAATCAAAGTACGACAAGTATATTATGTGACTCCTCGACAAATGTGGAGATTCTATGGTTACTACGGTGGGCTCAATGTCGTTGGTGACTTCCACAACTACGGACAGTACGCCGATGACTCAACCTTCAATGTTATTCCTCCTTGGCAGAATAAGGCTCAAGCAATCGCATACGAAGACCACCTCTACACTAGAACATCTCATTTCTCTTATGAATTGATCGATAATAAATTGCGCCTACATCCTACACCTGATACAAATGCCTCACCAGAGAAATTCTGGTTTAGATTCTCAGTAGAGACAGCAGACACAGCCTTCGCAACAGGATCATACGACAGTGGAGTTGAAGGCGTTAACAATATGAACTCGCTTCCATTCGAAAACATCCCGTTTGATAAGATCAACTCGATGGGACAACAGTGGGTCCGAAAGTATTCCCTCGCTTTATCGAAAGAAACCCTCGGACAAGTGCGAGGCAAGTTTGGGAACTCAATCCCGATACCCGGAGACAACATTAGCCTTAATGCATCCGAACTGCTTACTCAAGCAGCAAACGAACAAGCAGCCCTCAAGGAGGAACTGAACAAGCAACTTGATGAGATGTTGTACTCCAAGTTGGCCGAGACCGATAAAGCAATGATTGATAATACGGACGCTATCGTTGCTAAGTCTCCATTGAAGATATATGTAGGGTAATTAGATGAGCGATAAGTGGACAAGACCAACCCAAGCACCTCCCCCATTATTTGTCGGAGACAAAGAAAAAGATTTAGTAAAACAAGTTAACGATGAGATAATTGAACGCGTTGTTGGACAGCAGATCCTCTACTTCTCTATCGATCTTGAAACAACCGACTTCCATCCTGTATACGGTGAGGCACTAGAAAAGAACTTCTATCACCCCGTTCGCGTATATGCTCTTGTTGAGTTCCAAGGCGTAGAATCAGAATTTATGGACAACTTTGTGATCGATAAGTCAACCAAGCTAAAAGTCTTCTTCCACAAGCGCCGTTTGACCGAGGACCAAAACCTGTTCGTTCGAGAAGGCGATTATATTAAGTACGGCGATATTTATTACGAGATCGTTAAGACCATTGAGCCGAAGCTTTTATACGGACAAGTAGACTCTCGCTTTGAGATCCAAGCCGAATGCATAAGAGCAAGAAAGGGAGTATTCGAAGGTGCCTAGTTTACAAGAAAGACCATTTAAGCCATCGACCATCGGTACAATCGATGAAGCAGTGTTCCGACACATTGACGAAAAATTTAACCTATTCCTCACGACTGCCGCTGGTAGAGAAAAGGTACCTGTTATCTGGCAAACCGCCGAGAGAACATTTCAAATAAAAAATAACCTTGAAAGCAGAGACTCTGCTGGAAAGCTAATTCTACCTCTTATATCTGTGACTAGAGATTCCATAGAGAAAGACCCAACATTCAAAGGCAAAGTTCAAGCACACATCTTTGAGCCGAACAACGAACAAGGTGGATCAATTTTGGTTGCTAGAAATATTAAGCAAATAGAAACAACAAAGCACCAAGCGGCGAAGAATCTAAGAGACGCTAGAGGCGATAAGTTTTTCCCTGTTGCTACCGGTAAGGTTCTATACGAAGAGGTGTATATCCCTGTTCCTGTTTATGTAAAGGTAATGTACACGATAAGCATGAGAACAGAATATCTGCAACAAATGAACGAGTTGATGTCTCCTTTCCTCGCAAGAACCGGGCAAATCTGGTCCTTCACCATCGTACACGAAGGGCACAGGTACGAAACCTTTATCGAGCAATCAATCGAGGATGGAAAAAACACCGCGAACCTAGGAGAGGATGAGCGCAAGTTCGAGACCAAGATTAAATTAAGAGTATTAGGCTATCTAACAACAGAGGGCGAGAACAGATCAAGGCCAGACTTCCCCGTGAGAGAGTCCGTCGTTCAATTATCACTGCGAGAAAGAGTGGTCACGGACATTAATGAGGCAATTAATCAGTTAAGTTCCGACACTGCTTCGCAAGCAATTCCTTTGCCTCCTCCGACCAATGAAGTCGTATCAACTATAGATATTGAATTATATGATTCAGACTTCGTTGAAGAGACTACAGTCACTGATGAAGACTAAGTAGCGGATTCTTTGCTTCTATTTGTGTTGACTGGTCAAGCAACGCTATAACAAAGACCATGAATTACTTACTTTTAATTCACTTGACTAATATCTGTTGAGACATTTGCATACTATTTAATAGGAATTACATAGTTTAGCAAGGAGATGAAATTAATGTCTAAGTTCGAATTTAAGTCACCCGGTGTACAAACCCGAGAAATAGACCAGTCGGTCATCGCTGAAGAGTCACCTGAAATGGGTCCAATCATTATTGGAAGAACAAAAAGAGGCCCCGCTTCTATACCTGTAAGTATCAACAGTCTTGATGACTTCAACGATGTTTTTGGAAAGCCTGTCCCCGGAATGAGCAGCGACGATGTGTGGAGAAACGGTATCAATGGACCAACATACGCTTCTTACGCAGCACAGTCTTGGCTCGCGTCTGAAACTACACCAATTAACATGGTTCGTCTCCTAGGAGAAGGGCACCCTCAAGCCTCTGCTGCTGCTGGAAAAGCAGGGTGGGATGTTGATGGTCAAGCATATGGTCTATGGATCATGAACTCTGCTGATAACGATGCTGTATTGACTAGCCTCACAACACACACTGGTACTTTGGCTGCTGTATTTTATACTAGCGAAGGTTCCGTCTCTCTTAGCGGATCTCGTGCTGGCGATAGTGGTCAAGATGTTGGCTCTATCTCACTTGATCAAGGAAACGGGTTGAATACCGGTGATCAATTTGTTATATCGGATGGTACCAATCCTGCAGTTACATTCACCGCCGTCGTAGGCGCAGGATCAGTCACCACTGCTACCGCAGTAGATTTTTCCCGTGCTGGAACCGAAGAAAACAACATTTCCGCACTAAGTGCCGGCATCGCGGCCCACGCATCGGCCTTTCCAGCTTCCGCGCTTAATTTAACAGCAACGATAAATTCTGCAGATGCTAAAGTTCTGGATCTACTTGGACCATCTGCTGGAGGCTCTTCTGTTGCATATACTGCGAGTGGTATATCTCGTGCAACGGTGTCTCAGTTTGCAAACGAGGGAGTTCAAACCGAAAGCGAACTCGGAGATGTTGTTCGACCAGTCGGAGACGATTACGAATATACAGTGGTAATTAGAGATGGCAACAAAAATGGCTCAAGCAGCACAACAATCTCTGAAACTATCACCTTCAACTTCAACAGAAACTCAGAGAAGTATATTAGAAATGTATTCAATACAAATCCAACTCTAACCAACAATACAATTACTCCAACAGATTCTCGTAAGACTTATTGGTTGGGTGAAACATTCGAAAGAAACCTCAAAAAAATTGTTTCAGGTTCTACTTCTGCGTTGAACATTGGTACTATGCTACAGTTAGCTTCTGGTAGCGCTCCTGTTAACTGGCACGATCATAAAGAGAACTTCAAATATGCAAGAACAGGATACTTCATCTCTCAAGACTTCAGCGCGGCGACAACAGGAACTGCTCATGCTAATTACTCACATACCGCAGCGACAACTGAAAAACTGTTCCGTTGTGTTGCACTAGGTGGAGGTCAAGCCGACAACACCAATTTCATGATCGCAATTAAAGATCTTAAGCTACCAACAGATTCAACCGTTAATCCATATGGATCTTTCACCTTAAATGTTGTTAGTCTATCCGGAAACATTCTGGAGTCATTCACCGAGTTGAACTTCAACCCAACATCAGACAATTTCATCCTACGAAGAATTGGAGATCAATTCTTGGAGTGGAATGAAGACCTTCGTAAGTACGAGGTTAACGCAGAGACTCAATACCTTAACAATTCTTCTTACATTAGAATCGAAATGTTTGGTGGACAAGAGTCGCTTCCAAGTAGACAAAACGCATTACCGTTTGGTTTCTTGGGACCAGTACGACCAGCAGGCTTTGATCTTTTGGCCGCTACAACTGTTCCGGCTTCCCGCATTTGGACACAAGCACTCTATCAAAACGGTCATGGTAGCAGCACAACAATCAATCACGATCAACCGGATTTTTTCAAAGCGACCCTAGAGTTTCCAGAGATCAGCCTAAGAATATCTGGTTCTGACGGACTGAACTCCAAGCCTGCTCAAGCATACTTTGGATTTCAACCTACAATCACAGCAAACTCTAGAACAATTGATTCAGATACCATTGATTATGCTCGTCGTCTCCCAGTAGATTCTTACGATGTAGATGGTACTGGGGTTCTTGCTACCGGTGGTGCGTTTGAATATTCTTGCGTATTCTCTTTGGACGACATTGTGCTTAACGCTGCGGGTACTTCTCAGTGGTATTACTTCAAAGGCACTCGTGTGGCTGGTACTTCATACAGTGCTACATCCGGTTCAGCAGCACTACTAGACGCTGGGGTGAACAGATTCTATGCACCAATGATTGGTGGGTTTGATGGATTTGATATCACTCAACAAGAGCCACTTGGAAACCACCTTCTTGATAGCACCTCAACAGATTTGACTAGTTATGTAAGATACACTCTTCACAAGGCACTTGCCGCAGTTGAGGATCCAGAAGTAGTACCAGCAAACCTTCTCTTGGTCCCCGGACAACAAGAGGCAGTTATCACTGATCAAGTTGTGGCTACCGCTACAGATCGTCAAGATCTACTTGCAATTATCGATCTTAAAGAAGATTACCAACCTGCAACAGAGGCCACTGCTTCTGCTCGAGGAAGTGTAACATCTGCTCTCTCTACCTTCAATAACAGAACCAACATTAACTCAAGTTATGGTTGCGCCTTCTACCCAGCGGTACAGGTCGCAGACACCGACAACGGACAATTTGTATGGGTTCCTTCATCAGTTGCTGCTCTTGGAGCCTTCGCTCAATCACAAAAGGCTGCTGAACTTTGGTTTGCTCCTGCTGGATTCAACCGAGGTGGACTTGGAGCACTTGGTGGTCCTCGAGGTCCTGTTGTGATCCAAGCAAGACAACGACTAGATTCTTCTCAACGAGATGATCTATACGATGTTAACATTAACCCAATTGCTTCTTTCCCTAATGAAGGCGTTGTTATCTTTGGACAAAAGACATTGCAACGAACTAAGTCTGCTTTGGACAGAATCAATGTCCGTCGATTGATGATCTTCTTGAAGAAAGAAATCTCAGATCTTGCAAAGTTGTTCTTGTTCGAACAAAACAACGACTCAACTCGAGGTGCCCTCAGACTTCAAATCAACGGTGTTCTTACCGCTGTCCAGTCACGATTTGGTTTATCAGAGTTCCAAGTAATCCTAGATTCTCGAAACAATTCTGCTGACGATATCGACAACAACAGATTGAATGTATCAATCTTCGTTAAGCCAACTCGCGCTATCGAATTTATCGCGATTGACTTTATTATCACCCGCTCTGGTGTTGAATTTGCAGAGTAAACTAATTAAATTATATAGGAGAATATAGAGATGGCTTTTTGGAGCGACACATACAATAATTCAAGTAAAGACCCAAAACGAGGTTTTAAATTTAAGATCCTTTTTTCAGGGATGGTCGGTGGCGAACCTTTGGTTTGGTGGGCCAAGAAAGTATCTAAACCGAGTTTTGATGTTACAGAATCAAAGCACTCTTTTTCTGATAAAGAGTATTACTTTCCGGGAAGACTTCAATGGCAAACAGTAAGTATGACTCTTATCGACCCAGTTTCCCCCATTGATGTTGTTGGGCAAACAAACAAATTGATAACAGACGCTGGTTATAAAATCAATGATCCAAACCAACCTTTAGAGACCATGTCCAAAGGAAGATCTGTTGCCTCTTTGGGTGATGTACAAATCATCCAATTGGATAGTGCAGGCGTAGCAGTCGAAACTTGGACACTCAATAACCCGTTTATCAAAAATGTAAAGTACGGAGAATTGTCTTACGAATCTGATGATCTTGTTGAGATTGAATTGGAACTTCGTTACGATTGGGCATCTTGTGATACCACTACTGGTGGCGCTTCTATTGGTGCTGGTACAAACTTCACCCGTTAAATAATTTGATATCGAGGCTTTAAATGTCCTTTTGGAATCAAAAAAACATTGAACCAAAACAAAAATTTAGATTTGTAGTAAAGATTGGCGAAGAAATTCTCTATAATGTTAAGAGCGTTACTAAGCCAACCTTCACTACAGAGGCTAGATCATATACTTTGTTAAACCACAAGTTCAAGTATCCGGGTATTGTAACTTGGGAACCAATAAGTATAACATTTGTCGATGGAGTAGTCGATGCCCCAACACAATTAGCCCCCGGCGCTGAATTCGAAAGCGTCTTGAACGAAATGATACAAGGGACTGCTTATAGAGCACCAAACAATACCAGTGGACCTATACTCTCGGCACCCACCAAAGCCAGTACCATTACAAATTCATTTTTCAATGTGTTAAAAGCTGGCAACAATAACTTAGCAATTGGTCAAGTCGTTATAGAACAACAGCATGCCGATGGTAGATTTAGAGATTCTTGGACTATTCACGGTCCCATAATCACATCTATATCATTCGGCGACTTAGCATATGAATCAGATGATTTAGTGGAATATAAAATGGATATAGAATATGACTTTGCAACATACAACAGCATATAAACAAGAGGTAACTAATGAGCGTTAGAAATAACCAAGACAGAACAGGGGCACGACCATCATCAGATGTTACTGCCGCAGTGGAAGAGGAAACACAGTCTCTTCCAAACCCAATGAACTTTGTAATACCAACCGAACTGGTTGAGTTACCATCAAGGGGACAAGGGTATCCACCGGATCACCCGCTATTTAACCAAGAAATGGTTGAGATCCGTCACATGACGGCAAAAGACGAAGACATCTTAACATCTAGATCTCTCCTTAAGAAAGGGGTAGCTCTTGATCGATTGATAGATAATATCTTAGTAAACAAGAAAGTTAGATCAATGCATCTTCTTTCCGGTGATAGATCGGCTATTGTTATCGAGGCAAGAAAATATGCCTATGGTAACGAGTATAAGACCAAAATAACTTGTCCAAATTGTGGAACACAGAAAAGATACAAGTACGACTTGAACGATAAGTATATTCACTACGGAGAAGTACCCGAGAGCGTTACTCCAAATGAAAGAGGGAACTTTGTCGTCACACTACCGGTAAGCAAATTTCAAATCGAGATTAAGCGCATGACCGGTAAAGATGAACAAGAGATGCTCGAGACTGTGCGCAGGCAAAATAAAGGCAACAATGGTATTGATACGAGCCTGTCTCAGCAACTCAAGACCATTATCGTATCTGTAAATGGCAACGATAGTAGAACAACCTGTAATTACTTTGCAGAGAATATGCTTTCTGCTGATACAAGAATCCTCAGAGATGCTTACAAAAAGATTAACCCAGATGTTAAACTTCAATTCGACTTTGAATGTCGCGCTTGCGGTCACGAGCAAGAATTGGAGGTAGCGCTTGATGCCGACTTTTTTTGGCCTAACCAGTGAATATGTTGAACAAATGTATGAACAGTTCTTTGTACTGAAACATCATGGTGGATGGTCACTATATGAACTGTACAACCTTCCGGTTGGATTAAGAAATTGGTTCTTTGAGCGGATGATTCAAGAGTTTGAGAAAGAAAGAAAAGCCGTCGAAAAGGCAAGCAGACGCAGGTGATCTCCTGCGTTTTTGTTTTCGGCACTAATTAATCTTGAATAGAGGATTTTTGTATGGCTGATGGAAATGAAGGCGAAGGAAAAACAGGCACTGGGCAATCAGCAGAAGACATTGCCGCAACAACATTAGAGTTTAGTAAATACTTAGAGTTACAGAAAGAAGAACTTAGAATTAAAAAAGAACGAGCGGAACTATCTGGTAATTATGTTAGTTCACTCCAGAAAGAGTTTGAAATCCAATCTAAAATAATACTTGAACTTGGTAACCGATTAGGTAAAATGAAAGAGATTGCTGGTGATGACGCCGAAGCTCTCGCAAAGCAACTCGGAGATATAACAAAAAACGCAAAAATGTCCAAGGGAGAATTCCAAGATCTTGAAGAGGCTATTATAAGATTGGAGATTGGAGCCGGATTAACCGAAGAAGAGTTAGGTAATTTATCAAAGGTACTGCTCAAGACTTCTGAACAAGTTAAGCAAACTGGGGCATCGATATCGGGAATGGAAAGCGCCATAAGTAGTCTTGTTGGTGGACTATCATTGGGGCTCACTTCCTCAACAGGTTTCGCTAGCAGTTTGATGAAACTAAGAGCAGAAATAAAAACCGCAAGGGAAGGTTCGGAAAATTTTAGCATAGCGGCAGTTGGTCTAGCAATGGGGCAACAGTCCTTGATAGGATTCGCCAATAAACTTGGTAGTGAACTGTTTGCTCTTGCACAAGACGCGACCGCAGCCTCCGCTGAATTTGCAAGACTGTCTGGTGCGTCCGAGAACCTAGGTGGTAAATTTGCCGGAGTAAACGACGGTCTTTTTAAATTTGGAATCTCCGCTACCGACACAGCAAAAGCCGCAGGTCAACTAAGCAACAATACTGCTCTATTATCTGATACTTTAAGTTCCACAGACGAAGCCGCAATCAGAGGCGCTTCGCAACTTGTTAAACTTGGTGTTGGTATAGATCAGATAACCAGCAGCGTTAATACTTTGACGCGGGGCTTTGGTCTGTCCCTAAACGAGTCTATGAATTTCTTAGAAACTCTAGCAACAGAGTCTAGGCTATCCGGTCAATCTGTCGAGGGTCTAATGAAGAACTTCCAAGAGGCCGAAGAACGATTACTAGTTACATCAAGAAACTCCGATCAGTTAAAGAGCAAATTCGAAGGGCTGAACAAGGTCAGCAGGAGCCTAGGTACCAGTATGTCTACTCTTGTTGGGGTCGCAAGACAGTTTGATACATTCAAAGGCGCAGCGGACGCAGCAGGTGTCCTTAATGCCCAGTTCCAACTTGGGCTTGGAATGACCGAAATGATGAGAGCGAGTGACGAACAGAAAATCGCAATGTTGAGACAGGCTTTCCAACAGAGAGGCTTGAACATTAAGCAATTGAGTATGCATGAAAAAATGCTAATAAAAGATACACTCGGCATTCAGAGCAACGCAGAGATGTTAAGGCTTTTAGGTGGTGAACAAGGAAACACTGCTGAGACGAATGCAACCTTAAATAAATTATTAGAAGCGCAGCAAGATGTCTTTGATAGACTTAAGAACTCTCTTAGGGAACTTGTCTCTAACTTGTCTCCGCTTGTCGAAGTCACACTCTTTCTTGTTGACCTATTCGGCGGGTTCTTGGGTACCGGAATCGGTGCCGTTGTTATTGGGTTTAGTGTCCTCGGATTTGCAGTTGTTAAGGCTATAAAATTGTTTGGATCCCTTAAAACATCTCTTTCGGGAGTTTTCGATATCTTTACCGATGACGCTCCCGAAGCAATTGAAGAGACTGGTGAAGCTATGGCCAGCACAGGAGAGAAGTTCGCAGATGTTGTAAACAAATTAGATCCCAAAAAACTATTAGCCGTCGCAGGGGCCGCTCTTGGATTTGGTGCTGCGATCGCGGTTGCTGCCCTTGGACTAGCACAACTAGCAACAGCAATGGGCGGAATGGGAGATAATGTTGGAAGTTTCCTTGGGACGCTGGGCTTATTGGTTGTGGGTCTCCTTGCCTTTACATTAGTAATTATCAACACAGCACTACCTGCGGCTACAGCGCTGGGAGGTCTGGCTGGTGCTGTTTTTGCCTTTGGACTCGCCATTGCCTTAGTCGGGGTTGGAGCGAGTCTGGTGTTCAATAGCATTGGGAACGCCGCAAAAGAAATGTCGAATCTTGCCGATGGCTCATTCGCTGCTCTTGTCGAGGGTCTTATGATGATCTCAATGATGGGATCACCGTTGAGTGAAATGGTTGAAGACTTAGAGAATCTAAACACTATTACCGATAATATGGATGGGTTAGTAATATCTCAGGCGAGCGGTGGAGATAGGACCGTACTGTTTGCGTCCGAGAACATCCTAAAAGGCAAAGCAGAAAATTCTATAAATGTAAATGTAAAAGTATCGATGGACGATATGAATGTTAACAATATGAACACAATTAAATTATTCCTTGACGGAAAAGAAATTGCTGAAAGTGTTGCTAAGACAATAAACGGACAATAAGAATGACTTTTTATAAAAAAGACCGAAGAACAAAAGGCAACTTTAATTCTCGAGCAGCAAGCATCGATTATGGTAACCCAACCGAATCCTCGTATGCTGCTCGGACCAATGGGGTCATCTACATTCAAGACAAGTTATCTAAAAGATATGTGGCTTTCAAATCGTACCTAACAAGTTTTTCTCTCAACATAACCCCTTCCATTGAGTTGGAAGATAGTCTATTTACTCTCGACCCTTTCATATCCAGTGGGCAAGCCTTGTTTACTTACTCGCTATCCATCGATGTTCCAGCGGCAGACGAAGCAGAGGCCAGAGCTAACCTTGGAAAAATGCAAGAACTATTTCGCTATGTCGGAACATTAGGTATAACACAACCACCGGAGGTAAATTCAGCTCTCCCACAAGACTTTGATGGGCCTATATTGTATAATGTGTATTTCTCAAACTTAATTAACAAAGGTGACGGGCAACAAAGAGGAAGCGAAGGAATCGCTAATCCTTTTAGCGAAGACGATCCTGCTGCATCAATTGAAGAGAATGGAATCACAGGGATCATAAAGAAGATTGAGTACAAACCAAGCGTGGATACTGGCTTCTTTGAATCCATAGAAGAAGACGATGGGCCAATCGTATTCCTTCCTAAGCACTACGAACTCAATCTGGAGCTTCTTATGCTTAATTCCCACGACAGCCTAGGAAAAACTTGGCCGTTTTCTATGAGGATATTTGACTAATGAGTAAAGCAAATGATTTAGCAGCCCTCTTTGGGAACGACGGTATAGTGGCTCAAGGAAAAGATGGGTCCGAGATTCTGGCTAGCCAGAAGAACTACAGTATATCTATTGGGTTGCCGAGAATTAACAGGCTATTGAAATTCAAATCCTTTGTAACAGATTTTTCTAGATCGTCCGAAAGTGGATACGAAGAAGAAGGTTTTGCATTAGCCACTTCTCCGCGAGCAATAAAAGGTCCGGTAAAAAATGATATCACAATATCCTTTGATATTCCCTCCGTTACATTGAACGAGGGAAGAATTAACTTAAGAAAGATTCAAGACTTAAGCAGAGTGTTCCTATCAGAAATTGATAACTTAAACAAGTTCAGCCACAATCCCGAGTACTATGTGATATATGTTTGTTTTTCTAATTTCATATCAAAAGCAGGTGTCGGTGCGTTTGACCCCGAGAACTACGAAGCCATAAGAGACAATGGAGAGAAGTGTATTTTTAAAAACTTTTCTTTTGAAATTGATGTCGGAGCAGGTTTCTATGAAGGCGATAAAGCCGCAGACCCTCGAGATCAGGGAAAATTTATCCCCAAGAAACTTAGCGTAACAATGGAGCTAACCCCAATCATAAACAATCTAAAACAGGATAATAAAAAAGGAACGACCGCGCATATCTTGCCTAGGTTTGTTGAAGACAAAAAAGATAACAAAGATATAGCATTCCCTTTTGGAATTGATTTTAGTAGATAAGGACCACGATAATGAGCAGAAACAGTAGAAGAAACACCAAGAAGATTCGTAAAGCAGATGAAAAAACCCTGTTCAAGGATCGCAACATTACGAGCGCCGATATACTTAGCGACCCTTTCTTGTTCTATCCTCCGGAAGATATCCGATCGAAATTAAATTACAAAGAGCACTACTGGTCTGCCGGAGATAAGTACTTCAAATTGGCTTATAAATACTACGGTAGCAGATCCGATTGGTGGGTCATAGCGAGATTCAACGGGAAACCAACAGACGCAGACCTATCCATAGGAGATAGATTAGTTATACCATTCCCTTTAGACATTGTTAAAGACTATATGGGGTACTACGGTGACTACTAATTACAAAAAATTCGCTAAACAATTAAAAGAAAATAAAAAAGGTCTAAGCCCAGAAGACATCAAGCAGTCTTATGTATTTAGAAACATTGATCTTTTTCGTGATAATGGGAAAGGTTTGCTTCCAAGGATCAATCTAAGTGGTTCTAATCTATCAGCCAGAGTCGATGTTTTGGATATACAAAATTATAACGATGGTATAGCAAATCTATCCATATATGAATTGCTCACAAGAAACAGTGCTGTAAAAGACAGAAAATCTTTATACTCTAGGAGCGGATTTCCCGATTCTTCCAAAGAAAACTGGGCCTCCATGTCCAATAATTTCAAAATATTTAAATTATTAAAGAGAGAAAAAAATGAGAACGAATTCAAAAATACGGAGACACTAAGTGTTGAGTTTCCTAAGTTTGTTAAAAACGACGACTTCAATACTGTGATCTCTTTTAAAGGAATATCCATCGACTTTGAGGGAACAAACTTTGATACAGCCCGAAGCGATGTGAGGGTTAAAATAAGATTCACGATGGACAGCTTTGGTCTTCTTGAAAATTACTATGACAAGAACGGTAATAGAATTAATAATAGTTTCGATGTAGAAAAGCATGTTAGGTTTTTAGATCTTTTTACACCACCAGAATTATCGAATGTGGGAGGCTTTAGAAACAGCGGAATAATCTTGGAAGTGTATGCTTCAGATACATCGGCTGGAAGGGCTCATAAGGATACTGACGAAGCTAAAAAGAATTTGAACTCAATTTGTTATGGAAACCACCTGCTATTGAATTTATATATTATAGATCACTCAATGACTTTTGATGAAGTAACGAACAAAGTCGATGTCGAAATTGAGTATCGTGCAGCAGCAGATGTTCCAAAAATATTTGAAGAACCAGAATCAAACATCTTGTATTCTCCATTAAAGAGAACAGAGCTGTTAGAGCTTTTTAAAAAACAAAAAGATTTCATTAAAAATGGGTGCTTAAAAAAATCAAGCGAAGTAGAAGAAGAAATATCAAAAGTAAAAAAAATGGATTTTCGTCAAATTGTAAAAGAAAACGAGGCCGTGATTGAGGGTGGATTTTTCGTAAAAAGATATGAAGTTAATAAGGGTGGAGATCTGGTGTCTGATTCTGGTGACGAGAAAGTTAAATCTTATTCTATAGACAATTTTTATACACCAGACGACGACGACGACAAAAAAATTGGTCAAAATTTAAGAGCAAATGAGTATCCGGATATGGATGATTACTTTCTATCCTTACATTCGCTTCTTGTGATGTTGATACCGATGGAGTATGATGAAGATAATGGTAGTAAAAACAAAGTACGCTCGCAAAGAGTCTTTCTACCTTATATTCCCACCGGAGATGTTGTTGGAGGAGGATTTCATTTAGGAGATTTACCAATTAATGCTGGTGCTTTTGACGATTGGTACACAAAAAATTACATCAACAAAAATATTTACTTTACGGATTACAAAACCATAACTAAAGACATAATATTAAATTATGTGCTACCAAGGCTTCAAGATGCTTTCATTGATAAAACAAATAGCCCAATAGAACTAAATATCTCTATCAAGGATATAAGAGCAGTCTGCGTTCCCGCCAATTTCATGGGAGATACTAAATCTACAAGAGTGCCCTATTCGGTGCTTCAAAGCAACACCCCACTGCTCGAACCAAGTAGTACTGCTGGAATTTTTAGTTTGATAATAGTGTACAAAGACCAAGG
>MDTC01209370.1_pt1 | contig 14399 bp, 13 predicted proteins | sample 811181 | NCBI WGS metagenome assembly MDTC01 (sample SAMN05326644, study PRJNA326480) | marine metagenome | isolation source: seawater | place: Pacific Ocean: North | collected 2011 | reverse complement strand
TGACTGTGTAATCAATATTCATACGAATCAGTTTGATTATCAATCTTGCCTTTGTTATTTACAAGTAAATTTTATGAACCAAATAAATCTTTTTATCGAATTAATAAGATTAAAAAAGCCTATAGGTTTTATGTTGCTTTTTTGGCCATGTGCTTGGGGTCTAACTATTGCATATGATTTTGCTGGAGAATTAAGAACATATATATTTTATTTAACCTTATTTCTATCTGGCTCAATACTTATGAGATCTGCTGGTTGTATAATAAATGATATTGCCGATAAAGAATTTGATAAAAAAGTAATCAGAACAAAAGATAGACCTATAGCCTCCGAAAAAATTTCAATCTCTTCAGGTGTTGTTTATTCAGTTTTGCTTTGCCTCACAGCACTTATGGTTTTAATTCAGTTTAATGAATTAACAATATTTCTAGCTCTTATTTCAATGCCATTAGCATTTATGTATCCTTTCACAAAAAGATTTACATATTGGCCTCAACTTTTTTTAGGTGTAACCTTTAATTACGGACTTTTATTAGGATGGACCTCAGTCACAAATGATATTTTAGATTTAATACCTTTTATATTGTATTTTGGGGCCATATTTTGGACATTGGGTTATGATACAATTTATGGATATCAGGATATAAAAGACGATGAAGTTATTGGATTAAAATCAACCTCAATAAAATTTAAATCAAATCCATACATTTTTTTGAGATTGTGTTATTCATCACTTTTTTTAAGTTTAATTATAATTGGTTACAACATGGAATTTAAAAATATTTTTTTCATTATGACAATAATTATTTTTCTAAGTTCACTTTATTTTTTTACCTTTAAATTAAATGTCAATTCCTCAAATGATTGTCTTAAATCATTTAGATTGAATAATTTTCTTGGTTTCCTTATTTTTTTAACTCTAATAATCGGTAAATTATATTGATGACTAATTTTGAAATTATTAAAAGATTATATAAAGATTATACAGAAAAGTATCTTTCAAAAATTTTAATCTCAGTATTTTTTACAATTTTATTGGCTGCTAGCACTTCTGCTATAGCTTATTTACTAGATCCAGCTATTAAACAGTTATTTATTGAAAAAAATAACTCCATGATTTTATTAATACCAGCCTCAATAGTGCTAGCTTTTACTGTGAAAGGCATATCGCTTTATATGGCAAGAAAAATAATTATTGTTGTTTCAGCTAACATAAGAAAGGATATTCAGTCAGATGTTTTTTCATCATTGTTAAAAGCCGATACAAAAAAAATTGACAATAAACATTCTGGTAAATTTATTTCAAATCTTACCAATGACGTAGCAATGATTATTGGTCTTGTAAGTACAGCAATGTTAAACTTGTTTAAAGATACTCTTACATTAATTGGTCTTTTGTCTGTTATGTTCTTTCAAAATTGGAAACTATCATTGATAGCAATTATCATGATACCTTTAGCAAGTTTTGCAGCAAGAACTCTAGGAAAAAGAATAGGAAAAGTTACTAATGAACAAATGATAATAGCTGGGAAATTGGCCGCATACTTAATTGAAATTTTCAAAAATCATAAATTAACAAAAATTTTTCAAAAAGAAAAATATGAGGAGAATAGAGCTGAGAATCTTTTAAATGATTATAAGTTTAAGAATATAAAGATCAGTGAGGTACTAGTAAGAGCGTCTCCTATTATGGAATTTTTAACAGGAATTATGATTGCTTTTTTAATTTTTGTCTCTGCAAAGCTTGTTGCAAATAACGAACTTAGTGTAAGTGAATTTTTCTCATTTTTAGCTGCAATGATGTTGGCTTATCAACCCGTAAGATCATTAGCAACTGTGAATATGACCATTCAGCAAGGTCTGTCAGGTGCTAGGAGTATTTTACCAATTATTGATGATAAACCAGAAATTTTGGAAAATAGAAAATCAGAGGATTTAAATGTAGATCTTGGAAAGATTGAATTTACTGAAGTAGATTTTCAATACGACGATAATCAAACTAAAATATTAGACAATATTAATCTTTCAATACCTGGAAAAAAAATGACAGCACTTGTTGGTCATAGTGGTGCCGGCAAATCAACAATTTTAAATTTAATACCTAAATTTTATAATATTACTAAAGGAGACATTAAGATTGATAATCAGTCAATTTATAATAAAAATATCTTTTCATTAAGAAAAAACATATCTCTAGTTAGTCAGGACACTACTTTATTTGATGACACGATTAGGAATAACATAGCTTATGCTAATTTATCAGCAACCGAAAATGAGATTCATGAGGCGGCAAAATATTCATTTGCAGATGAATTTATTCAAAATTTACCAAAAGGTTATGAAACTATCGTAGGTGAGAATGGAGTGAGATTGTCAGGAGGTGAGAAACAAAGAATTTCTATAGCTAGAGCAATATTAAAAAAAAGTTCAATTATTTTATTAGATGAAGCTACATCATCATTAGATGCTGAGACTGAAGACAAAATTCAAAAAGCAATTAATTTTTTAACAAAAGAGAAGACAACAGTGGTTATAGCTCACCGATTATCAACTATTTTAAATTCAGACAAAATTTATGTTATAGAAAAAGGCAAAATAATTTCAGAGGGAAAACATGATGAATTAATATCTTCTTCTGCAGAATATAAAAACTTTTATGAAAAACAAATTCAAAAACATTAATGTTACTTATTTATAGACTGTTAATAAATTTTGTTTTAATTTTATCACCTATAATAATAATTTTTAGATTACTAAAAAAAAAAGAGGACTTAAAAAGATTTAAAGAAAAATTTTGTTTTTTTTCAAAAAAAAAACAGCGTGGAAAACTGATATGGTTCCATGGTGCGAGTGTTGGTGAGTTGCAAAGTGTTATTCCTCTTTTAGAAAAGTTAGACAAGGATCAGAGGATTAAACAAATATTAATTACCTCTAACACACTAAGCTCATCTAAAATTTTGAATAAATATAAATTTAAAAAAGTGATTCACCAATTTTTTCATATTGACACTAACTACTTTTCCCAAAAATTTTTAGACTATTGGAAACCATCAACCGTTTTTTTTATTGATTCAGAAATTTGGCCTTTAACACTTTACAATTTAAATAAAAGGAAAATTCCATTAGTTTTGTTAAATGCTAGGATTACAAAAAAAACTTATCAAAAATGGAATATTGTAAATGGATTTGCAAAAGAGATATTTTCAAAAATAAACTTTTGCCTAACTGCAAATAAAGAATCCAAAATTTATCTGAAAAAACTTGGAGCAAAAAAAATAAATTTTATTGGAAATCTAAAATACTCACAATCAGAAAGTGAAAAACTATTTTTAGATAAAAATGTCAAAAATTTTATTAAGTCTAAAACAACTTGGTGTGCCTCAAGCACACATCATACTGAAGAAAAATTTTGTGGAAAAATTCATATAGAACTAAAAAAAAAATATAAAAATTTATTAACAATAATAATACCAAGACACATAAATAGAATTAATGAGATTAAAAATGAATTAGAGGAACTAGAACTTAAAGTACATTTGCATGAAACAAATAGAAAAATAAAAAAAGATATCGATATTTATCTCGTAAATTCCTACGGACAAACGAAGGCTTTTTTTAATGAATGTAAAAGTATATTTTTAGGTGGATCTTTAATTGAACATGGTGGTCAAAATCCCTTGGAAGCTACAAGATATGGATGCAATATTTTACATGGACCAAATATTTCAAATTTTAAGGAAATTTATGAATATCTTAATAAAATCAAGATATCGACAAAAATTAATAATAATAGAATGATGCTTAAAGCTTTAAATAAAATTTTTACTATGAATAAAAACTCAAAAAAAATCCAAAGAAAGTTAAAAATTATTGGTAAAAAAATATTAGATTCTACTTACAAAAAGGTAAACTTAATAATTCATCATAATGAATTTTAGAAAACCAAAATTTTGGGATTTAGAAAAACCAAATTTTATCTCTCGTATATTGGCTATTTTTACATTACCAATATTGATAAATAATATTTTTTTAGATTTTAAAAAACGAAATAAAGACAAGCGAATAAAAAAAATATGTATCGGAAATATTTATATTGGTGGAACTGGCAAAACTCCAACTACTATAAAATTATATGAAATCTTAAATAGATTGAAACTCAATGTTTCAACAGGTAAAAAATTTTATAAATCACAACTTGATGAAATATCTTTATTAAGAAATAAAACTTCTCTTATTACTGAGTCGAGTAGATCAAAGATTATTCAAAAAGCTATAGAAACCGGAAAAGATTTAATTATCTTTGATGATGGACTGCAAGATAAAAATATAAATTATGATTTGCAATTTGTATGTTTTGATGCAGAAAATTGGATTGGTAATGGTCAATTAATACCTTCTGGACCACTAAGAGAAAAATTAAGTTCAATAAAAAAATATGATGTGGTATTTTTAAAGAAAAAAAATAATGATTTAAAAAATATTTATTATCAATTAAAAAAATGTAATCCTCAAATTAAAATTTTTAATACCTCTTATAAACCTATCAATATTGATAAATTTGATTCTACAAAAAAATATATAATATTTTCGGGCATCGGTAACCCTGATGATTTTAAAAATATTCTAATCAATAATAATATTAAACCTATAGATGAAATAATTTTTCCAGATCATTACTCTTTTAAAAAAGATGATATAAATAATATAAAAAACCGTGCAAAAGATTTAAATTCTGAAATTATAACAACTGAAAAAGATTATTTAAGAATTTCAAGTGAGGATCGTAAAGATATTAATTTCTTAGAAATAAAATTAGAAATAGAAAATGAAAATGAGTTAATTAATTATATAAAATCGAATTTAAATGTCTAAATTAAAATATTTTTTTCAATTTGTTGGCATAGTTCTACTGTTCTGCATTTTTAAGTTGGTAGGTATAAAATTTGCCTCATCTTTATCTGGAAAACTATTAACAATTATAGGGCCCTTATTTAGATCAAAAAAAATTTGTGACGAAAATCTTTCAACTGCTTTTCCTGAATTAGAAAATCACAAAAAGGCAAATATTTTAAAAGAGATGTGGTTTAATTATGGAAGAATGTTGGCAGAATATGTTTTTATAAATGATTTTAGAAATTCAAAACTTTCAAATAATATTATTATTGAAAATCAAATTGAATTAGAAAAAATCAAAAAATCGTTAAACCCAGTTATCTTTATATCTGGTCATTTCAATAATTTTGAACTTATGGCAATGCAATTAGAAAAATCTGGTATTAATCTTGCGGCATTGTACAGACCTTTAAATAATCCTTTTCTTAATCCAATAATGGAAAAAATAAGAACTAAATATATTTGTAAAAAACAGGTTAAAAAGGGTATTTCTGGGACTAAAGAATTATTAAAGCACTTTAAAAACGGAAGTTCAGTAGCTTTAATGATAGATCAAAGAGTTTCAGAGGGGATAAAGTGTAGTTTATTTAATAAACAAGCATTCACAACAACTATACCAGCTCAATTTGCAAAAAAATATGATGCTAAAATTGTTCCAGTTTATGTTGAAAGACTAAAAAAAAATAACTTTAAAATCAAAATTTATAAATCCCTTCATTTTTCAAAAAATGATAGCTTAGAAAAAATCACCTTAGAACTTAACAAAATACTTGAAAATATGATAATAAAAAACCCCTCACAATGGATATGGACTCATAACCGTTGGAAATAGTTTAAGATATATTTTCTCTTTTCTTAGATGCCTCTACATAGGAATAATATGCTTCTTGCAGTTCAACGTTCCAATAAGTTAAATCTTCAAGTTTTATTTTTTTACCTGAAATAGCACAAAGAACGTGGTCACCTTCCTCGATAATCTTAAAATTATTTGGTAAATATTTTATTTTAGCTAATTTTTTATACATTTTTAGTTTATACAATAATAATTATATGAAAGTTGGAATAATTGGAAGCGGTGGTAGAGAACATGCATTTTGTTATTTTATAAAAAAATCCAAAAAAGTAAGCAAAATATATTGTTTCCCAGGAAATGCTGGAACAAGTCAATTAGCTGAAAATATTCAAATTAATTTAAACAATTTTAATGAATTAAAAGATAAAATTAAACAATTTGAAATAGATTATTTAATTATTGGTCCTGAAAAGCCATTAGTAGATGGTTTGGTTGATTTCTTAGAAAAACATAAAATTAAAACTTTTGGACCAAATCAGATTTCTGCAAAATTAGAGGGATCTAAAATTTTTACAAAAAAATTATGTCAAAAATATCAGATACCCACGGCAAATTTTGGTGTTTTTAAAACATCACAAGAAGCATTTAAATTTCTAGAAAATTCAAATTACCCTATTGTTATTAAAGCTGATGGTTTAGCAGCAGGCAAAGGAGTTTATATTTGTGAAGATAAACTTAGAGCAAAAGGAGCTGTTTCTGAAATATTTAATGGAAAGTTTGGGGTTGCCAAAGAAATTCTGATTGAAGAATTTTTGGATGGTGAAGAAATGAGTTATTTTATTATTTCCGATGGAAAAACTTACAAAAAATTTCAAACTGCTCAAGATCATAAGCGAGTGCTTGAGGGGGATAAGGGAAAAAATACCGGAGGTATGGGCGCTTATAGTCCTTCAAAAATTATCAATGAAGAATTAGATCAAAAAATAATTAAAAAAATTATTGAACCTACCCTCAATGGATTAAAAGATCTTAATACAAATTTTAAAGGATTTTTATATGCAGGCTTAATGATTAAAAATAATGAACCATATCTTATTGAATACAACGTAAGAATGGGAGATCCTGAATGTCAAACAATTTTACCAAGACTTGAAAATGACCTAATGGAAGTAATAGAAGCAGTTATAAATTGTAAATTAGATAACATAAATTTGACTTGGCAAAATTCAAAAAGTTTATGTGTGGTATTATGTTCTAAGGGATACCCTGAAAAATTTCAAAATGAATTTGAGATAAAGAATTTAGAGAAATTAGAGTTAAAAAAGAAGGCTGAAGAATTTATATTTCATGCTGGTACAAAAGTTATAAATAAAAAAATTTATTCTAATGGAGGTCGAGTTTTAAATTTTGTTAAACAATCACAAAATTTTAAAAAAAGTAGAGATGACATTATTTCTTTATTAGATGAATTGAACTGGGAAAATGGATTCTTTCGAAGAGATATTGGTCATAAAGTAATTGATATATGAGAATAATATCTGGAAATTTTAAAAGTAAAAAATTATTTTTACCCACAAACGAAAAAACTAGGCCATTAAAAGATCTAGTTAAAGAGTCAATTTTTAATCTAATAAACCACTCAAAAAAAATAAATATCAATCTCAAAGAATCATTTGTATTAGATATATTTTCAGGCTCAGGCTCATTTGGAATAGAGTGTTTATCTCGTGAGGCCAAGAAAGTAATTTTTATAGAAAATTATCAAGAGGCATTAAATATTTTGGAAAAAAATTTAAAATTACTTAAAAATATTTCTAATTATGAAATTATAAAAGATGATTTTTTTAATTATATAGATTCAATTAAAACTACTGAGTTTAAATTTAATATTATTTTTATTGATCCACCATTTAAAGAATTAAGAATTAATGAAATATTAGAAAAAATTATAAAAAAAAAAATTCTTACAGAGAATGGGATAATCATAATTCACAGACATAAAAAAGACTCCATAAAAATTACTGATAAAGTCAACATTATAGAAAATAGAAATTATGGAATTTCAAATATATTTTTTATTAACTAGTTTGACTTAAGAATCTTAACTGTATTTTTTTTAATTAGTTCCACGGCAGGCTGATCATATGGATTAACTCCCAAGGCCATCCCAAGTAGAATTGTTTCCAGAATAAAATAAGTGAATAGCTCGCCTAACGTCTCTTCATTTCTACTTTGAACAATAAAACTTCTGAATGGTAATTTTTTTTTTGTAAAGACTTTTTCGGTTGCAGAAAATTGAGAAAATAAAATATCATTTAACCTTTTATTTTTTAGATAATCATGAGAATTTAAAATTAAATTACTATTAATTTTTTTTGAATTTTTTTCTCTAAAAAAATAAAGTGTAAAGAAATTTTTTTTAGTTCCATCGAGATAGTATTGCATTAAGCTATGATTGTCTTGAGGCATAAAAGATATAACTGGAAGGATCCCTTTACTTTTTTTTCCTAAACTTTCTGCAACTAACTGCTGATACCAATTAAAAAAATCATTTGATTTTGGATCATAATTTAGAATTATAGAATTTGTTTTTGTTTTACTCAAAGCTAAAATGTTTAAAACACTTTGTATTAATGAGTTAATAAAACTCTTATTCTTTATTAAATCATTTAATCTTCTAAACCTATATGGTTTAAGACCCATCAAATGAGCGGGAAGCATGCCAACTTCAGATAGCACTGAATATCTTCCTCCAATGTAATTATTATGATTTACAATTTCTGCTTTTAATTTTTTTGCCAGCGATGTCAAAAAACTTTTTTTATTCTCAGTAAGAAAAATATTTTTTTCTTTTTTTTTTAGAAGAACACTTACATTTGAAATTGTCTCCAAAGTGTTTCCTGATTTTGAAATAATTAATGTAACATGCTTTTTATTATTTTCCTTTAAATTTACATGAGAAAAATTATCTATGAATTTAAATTTTTTATTTTTTGGTTTTAAAAAATTATATATCGCTTTTGCCCCAAGAATGGATCCACCCATACCAATTAATCTGAAATTATTGCTTCTATTTAATTTGGATATTAACTTTTTATCGTAAGCATCTTTATAATTTTTTTTTAGTGAATATATAATTTGGCTTGATGATTTATTTAAATTTTTAAGACTATTTAAAATATTTTTTTTTTTTTACTTGATTATTTTTTAATTTAAAATTTTTATATTTTATATTTTGATCAAACATTAAACTATTTGATATTCTCTAAAATTATTTTTTCTAATGATGATTTGGTCTGATTATTACTAACAGGCATATTTTTTTTATTAGTCAACAATTGTTCAATATCATTTACACTTTTGTCCTTTATAATATTTTGATTAGATTCTTCAGAGTTTGGTTTGGGAAGTTTGCCATAATCTGGTGGCATTACCAACGGATTCTTTTTTTCTACTAAAAATTCGTCTCCGGAAGGTTTTTTTTTTAATGTAAGAGTATCCTCTATGCTGCTACATGCGCACAAAAATAAAACTAATAATAAATATATTTTTCTAATCATTTTTTTTTAAAAATTCAGAAACAATTAATATCAAAATGCCAACAGTTATAAACATATCAGCAACATTAAAAATAAACCAATGAAAATTTTTATAATGAAAGTCTATGAAATCTATAACAGAACCATAATATATCCTATCGAATATATTTCCAAGACCACCACCTAAAATCATTAAATAGCATAGTTTTTCTAAACCTTTACTGCCTACAGCTAGCTTAATTACAACAATTAATACTATAAAAATTACTAGAGTAATAAAGTTATAAGATGATTTTTGATCAAATTGCAGTAAACCAAATGCAATTCCATCATTCCATAATAAATTAAAATTTAAGAAAGAAGTTATAAATAAACTTTGATTAATAGATTGATCAAAATATTCTACTATTAAATATTTTGAGGTTCTGTCTAAAAAAAAAACTAAAATTAATATTAATAAATTTGATAAGTTTTTTTTTACAAACTCATTAACTCTCATGTCTTGAACACGGTTGTTGACTTATTTTCCAACATACTGGACATTTTTTACCCTTAGCTTTTTCTGTAATAACTAGAATTTCATCTTGATCTGTCTCTTTCAAGGTGAAAGATGATGTAATACAAAGCTCTGCAAGGTCAATATTCTTTGAGAGTTCTTTATATTTTTTATTTAAACTTATAACTAAATTAGCCTCTAAACTTGAGCCAATTATTTTTTTTGCTCTCTGTTCTTCTATACTTAGATTACAAACATCTCTAATTTTTATCAAATCTAACCACTTTAAATTTAAATCATTATTTTCAAAAAAGGATGGAAATTTATTAAAGCTCTCTAAATGAATACTTTTCTTGTGACCTACAAGATTGCTAATTTCTTCTGTTGTGAAGGAAAGAATTGGTGCAAACCATTTAAGAAGTGCATCTAAAATTATATTTAACAATATAATTACTGAATTTCTTTTTTTAGAATCTTTTGGATCACAATATAAACAATCTTTCCTTACATCAAAATAAAATGCAGAAAGATCTACAGTACAAAAGTTTAATAAATCTTTGTATAAATTATGAAAATCATAATTTTCAAAATATTTTTTAAAATTCTTATCTAGTGAATAAATTTTGTGTAGCATAAATTGCTCAAGCTCCGGAAACTCACTAATATTAATTTTTTCTAGCTCAATTTTTTGAAAATCATCATTTATATTTCCTAATAAATATCTAAAAGTATTTCTTATTTTTCTGTAGGAGTCTGCATGTTGATCTAAAATTGAATAATCAATTCTTAAATCTTCTGCATAATTAGATGATGCAACCCAAACTCTGAGAATATCTGCTCCATATTTCTTCAGAATATTTTCAGGTGCAATGACATTACCTAGTGATTTTGACATTTTTAAACCTTTTCCATCAACAACAAAACCATGAGATAGTATTCTTTCAAATGGGGCTTTGCCTCTAGTTCCACATGACTCTAGTAAAGATGAGTGAAACCATCCTCTATGCTGATCCGAACCTTCCAAATACATAGATGCGGGCCATTTTAAGTCTTTTCTTTTTTCTAAAACAAATGAATGTGTTGATCCACTATCAAACCAAACTTCAACAATATCGCTTAGTTTTTCAAAATCGTCAGATTTATATTTGTTTCCTAAAAACCTTTGCGGGTTATCAGAAAACCAACAATCTGAGCCTTCTTTTTCATAAATTTTTGCTATATTTTCATTCACTTCATCATCAACTAAGATTTCTTTAGTTTCTTTATGAATAAAGATAGGAAGTGGAACTCCCCACACTCTTTGTCTTGAGACACACCAATCTGGTCTTGTTTCAATCATTGATTTAAGCCTCTCTTTGCCTTTGCTTGGAAAAAAAATAGTGTTATCAATTGCTTTCAAAGCTTTATCTCTAAGTTTATGACTATCCATCGAAATAAACCATTGAGGAGTTGCTCTATGAACTAATGGAGCTTTTGATCTCCAAGAATGAGGATAAGAATGAACAAGTTCACTATTTGAAATTAATTTTTTTTGTTCTTTCAGTTTTTCTATTACTACAGAATTTGATTTAAAGATGTGTAGTCCTTCAAATAATGGAACATTTTTTGTGTACTTTCCATCGCCATCAACAGTTTCTATTGCTTTAATTCCATTATTTAAACAAAGATTAAAATCATCTGGTCCATGACTAGGTGCACAATGAACAATTCCAGTTCCTTGTTCAGTGGTGACAAACCTCGCTTCAAGCATAGGAATGTCATACTTGTATCCAAGATTAAAAAAAGGATGATGACATATTGTGTCTTTTAAAACTACACCTTTAAACTTTTTTAATGTTGAAAAATTTTGAATATTACAATCTTTAAGAACATTTTCTAATAATGCTTCTGCAATTACAATTTTTTTATTATTAAATTCACCATCATTAATTTTTATAAGAACATAATCAAGATTTTCGTTGTAAGCTAAAGCTTTATTAGCTGGTATAGTCCATGGTGTTGTAGTCCAAATTATAATTTCACTATTATCTAATTCTTTTAGATTTGAAAATTTTATTGGAAATGAAGCGTATATTGTATCTGATTTATGATCTTGATATTCAACTTCGGCATCAGCAAGTGCAGTTTTTTCGACTGTTGACCATAATACTGGCTTAAATCCTCTATACAAACTTCCTTCTTTTAAAAATTTACCTAACTCTCTTACAATCTGAGCCTCAGCTTCATAACTCATTGTGGAGTAATAATTTGCCCAATCACCTACAACTCCCAATCTCTTAAATTGATCTTTGTGAATATCTATCCATTTTTCAGCAAAAGATCTGCACTCTTTTCTAAATTCAACTATTGGCACTTCATTTTTATTCTTTTTATTTTTTTTATACTGTTCCTCAATCTTCCACTCTATTGGTAAACCATGACAGTCCCATCCAGGCACATAGACGGAGTCTTTACCATCCATCTGATGAAATTTTACAATTATATCTTTTAAAATCTTGTTGAGAGCTGTCCCCATATGAATATTTCCATTTGCATAAGGTGGGCCATCATGAAGAACAAATTTTTCTTTACCTTTTCTTGAATTTCTCAATTCTTTATATAAGTCAATCTCTTCCCAGTATTTTAAAATTTCAGGCTCTTTAGTAGGTAAATTGGCCTTCATAGAAAAAACTGTTTTTGGTAAGTTTATTTGTGATTTACTCATTTTGTATTTTTTGCAATTAATAAATCTTTCTTAATTTGTTTTTGTAGTTGTTTCGCATTTTTAAATTTTTTCTCTGACCTTATAAATTTAATAAATTCGACTGACAAATACTTATTATAAAGATTCTTAGAATAATTAAATAAATGAACTTCTAACAATAACTTATTTTGATTAAATGTTGGTCTATAACCTAAATTAGCTATACCTTTTATTTTTGATTTAAATTTTTTTTCAATCACTTTTACCGCATATACACCTGGCTTAGCTAATACATAATTTTTTATATCAATGTTACATGTTGGAAATCCAATTTTTTTTCCAATCTGTCTACCTCTTTCGACTTTTCCAATTAATGTCCAATTACGTTTTAATAATTTATTAGCTTTATAAAGATATCCTTTTTCCAAGTAACTTCTTATGAGTGAAGATGATACAATTTTATTCTGAATTTTTAAAGGTTCTGGTTTAATAATTTTAAAATGGTATTTTTTTTCATAATGAATTAATTGATGAACATCTCCTTCTCTTTTATTTCCAAATCTAAAATTATCACTAACAAATATAAATTTTGCTTTTAATTTTTTAAAAATTACTTCTCTTATAAAATCTAATGATTTTATTTTAGAAAATTTAGTGTCAAATTTTTTATTAATTATGAAATCAACTCCTGCTTTATAAAGTAAATCTTTTTTTTGATCAAAGTTCGATATTTTGAAGTTTTTTATTTTTCTATTAAAAAACATTTTTGGCATTGGATTAAAAGTCAAAACTCCAATATTAAGTTTAAATTTTTTTTTATATTTTTTTGCAAGATAAAATAATTTTCTATGGCCTGAATGAACTCCATCAAAATTTCCAATTAAAATAATGGAGTTTTTATGATTTCTAATTAAATTAAAATTTTTATAAATCTTCATTTAATCTACCACTTCAGTTCACTTTGAATATAATTGCATATAGCTTCATAATTTTTAGATATATTATCTAAACCATTTTCTTCAATTTCTTTTTTGTGTATACCATTGCTAATTAATAATGAGTCAAAATTTAATAAATTTGCTCCCTTAATATCTGTATTCAAATTATCTCCAATGCAAAGAACTTTTTTATTTTTATTATCAATTGATTGATTATAAACTTCAGGATAGGGCTTTCCAAAATAAATAACTTTTCCACCCATTTTCTCAAAAACCATGGCCACCGAACCAGCACATAATTCTCTTCTATCTCCTCTATCCACAATTAAGTCTGGATTTGTACATAACATCTTTTTATCTAAATTGTTTTCAAATAAATTATTATAATATTTAAGATTATCATTATGCTCATCAAATAAACCTGTGCATAACAAGTAATCACTATCAAATATATTTTTAGATTTATTATTTTGAAATGTTTTAAATAAATCAAAATCTCTTGGTGGACCAATATGATAAAATTTTTGAGATGAAAAATTATGTTTTAAATAATTTAGTGCTGCTTCACCAGAACTGAAAACATGCTTTCTTTTATTATCATCTAAATTCATCTTTTTTAAAAAAGATCTGACTGTCTCGCTAGGCCTTGGAGCATTGGTTAATAAAACATAATCTTGACCATTTTTTTCCAACTGATCTAGCACCTTAACAGCCTCTGAGAATAAAGTGATCCCATTATGGACTACGCCCCATAAATCTATATAAAAAAGCTCATAATTTTGAGCTATTGAGCTAAGGCCTTCTTGATCCAAATTTTTAGTCATTAAAATACCTATAAACCATTAAACCTTTAATTTCTTATATTTTTTAATAACTAATTTTACTAAACACCTTGAAAAGGTGAGGCTAGTGTCTATATGAAAGTCATATTTATAAAGGAGAATTTTATGAAATTTAAACCGCTACACGATAGAGTTTTAATAGAAGTTTTAGACGGCAGTGAAAAAACTGCTGGTGGAATAATTATCCCTGATACGGCACAAGAAAAACCACAAGA
>MDTC01095036.1_pt1 | contig 14399 bp, 6 predicted proteins | sample 811181 | NCBI WGS metagenome assembly MDTC01 (sample SAMN05326644, study PRJNA326480) | marine metagenome | isolation source: seawater | place: Pacific Ocean: North | collected 2011 | reverse complement strand
TTTAGGAGTATCATTTTCTTAGTCTGACTAAAACTTCCAGCATCTATCTGATACAGATAGACTCCCGCACTCACTGGATCTCCAGAATCATTTGTAGCATTCCATTGAATCGTTTTATAGCCTGATGTCTGATAGTCATTGACTAACGTATGAACTACACGACCCATCATATCATACACCGTAATATTAACCATACCATCTTCTGGTAAATCATATTGAAGCGTTGTCGTTGGATTAAATGGATTAGGAAAATTTTGGTGAATTGCAAAAGATGCTGGTACGTGACCACCATCGGACAGACTTGCGCTCTCTAAAATAACAGACACCACATTGGACCAGCCTGTTAGATATCCAGAAAAGCCTGATCCAATAAAAGCTGCGACTCTGTAATAGTAGTAGGTATCATACTCCAAATCTGTATCCGTAAATGTATTTACAGAAACATAACTACTTGTTACATCTGTAGTAAAAAGAGAATCCGTTGAACGTTCTAACTGATAATATGCGGCTTCATCAAAAGGATTCCAAACCAGAATAAATGAAGCATTTGAAACATAAATCTGTAACCCATCTGCTGCGACTAAAAATTCATAAGCACCCATATCAGGAGCAAGACCAAAATACTCATCTACATCATCAACTCCATCACCATTAAAATCTGCTATACCTGCATCAATACAGGGAGAAATACTTAAAAGAGTAAAATCATCATTCGCTGAATCTGTAAAAAGAGGGTCTAAATAAATATTGTTTTCACCACCATACATTTCTCCATTTTGTACATTACTATAACGGAGATTAGTATTGCCAGCATAACCCGCAATCTGATATTGCATATTATTATTCCACAATATTGAGTTTAAAATATTAACATACGTGGTCGCATTATATATATTAACAGCTCCATCTTGATTAGTAACATTACCAAAAAAGGTAGAATTAGCTATAGTTCCAGATTTCCCTGCAGATACAGCTGCTCCGTTATAAGCAGAAGTATTATTAGTAAATAAACAACGTTCTATATAAAATCCATCAGCATCTTCATGTATATAAATTGCTCCTCCAAATTCAGTAGATGAGTTACCATCAAAAATAGTATTTTTAAATATTGGAAATCCTCCATCAAAATAATCTACACCACCACCTACTCCATTTGCATGATTATTAATAATTGTACAATTTTCAAAAATAGTACTGGAGTTCGAAGCCCAGACTCCGCCACCATGACCGATACCCCAACCCGTTTGAGATGGGTTTGCCAGGTTATTTGAGATAGTAACATTTTGAAGTGTAGGATTAGTATCCCCTTCAAACCCATCATGGTTCCAAAATCCAAATCCACCACCCAACCATGGTGCAACATTATTATCAATTATTGAATTAGACATGGTCCAATTAGATGCATCACTCGACCATACACCACCACCATTACTTGAAGCGGTATTATTATGGATATTCAATTGGTCAAAAGTTCCAGAAGAATGATGAAGAAATAAACCACCACCATGGCCCATATCATTTATTCCTTCCCAAGTTGTTCCAAAACAAGAATTATTATTAATCTCAATATCTGTCATAGTTATATCAGAAACATATACAAAAATTCCACCACCCTGAAATGTTGCAGTATTATCGCGAACTATCACATTAGTTAATACAGGGCCATCAACTCTAAAGAATGAAATTCCGCCACCATTATGCGAGTGGCTGTTTTCTATAATAACATTCTCAATAACAGCATCATTTTGCATCATTGGCGCATCAAGGTTATGCATATCATTCGCAGTAACTAAGAGCGCTCCGCCACCATAACAACCATGTCCTTCACTGTAGCCATTCGCTAGTGTCATATCTGATACATAGACATCGGTGACTTCTTTTATAATCATGACACCCGCTTCATTACTCTGGTCAGCATTTGCGTCTAAAATTGTAGACTCTCTACCATCACCAATTAAATAAACTTTGTCAGGAAGAACAACGGGAAAAACTTCCCCATTTGTTCCCCGTGAGTAGGTACCGGCTTCTAATTGCACAGTCGTAATATCTCCATCTGGCTTTACTAGAGTTAAAGCATGGCCAATGGTTTTAAATGGCGCACTCTCAGACCCAATATTATTATCATCACCACTAATAGGATCCACATAATATATATTGTCTTCTATACAAGTACCCTGAATATCATTCTGGATATAATTGGCGTCATTATCTGTAGAATGTAAAATAAAATCATTTACAGTACCCGTCTCACAGTCCATATTCTCAAATACACTACCACTGACATCAATGGAACCTTCAAAACCTTGAGAATAAAAATTTTCTCCATTCCCACTCCCATTATCTTCAAAATAATTAAACTGAATATTCATCTCTTCAGGAACATCACGTAATGAATTATTATTCTGGTTAGGATTGAAAGGACAAGGTCCCCCATCACCGCAAACATGACCTCTATCTTCATCAAACTCAACATCGTCATCAGCAAAATGACTAATCGCTCCACCGTTTGCTACAGCAGGTGCTGCAATCAAACCACCTGTTGGTGGCATACCATTATCTAAAAATCGATTGTAGTTAATCGTTGGGTAGGCTTTAAAAATGAGAATAGCCCCACCTGATCTTTCATCATTAACAATATCACAACTGCTAAAATTCATCGAAGTCCCATTCCCACTTCTAAAAGTAAACCCTAATATCGTTGGCTGAATATTGCCATCACGAATGACAAGACAGCTACCACTAAAATTCCCATCAACAATTGTCTCTTGAATAAAACCATTGCTAAGCCAATTATCACTAAGATCATCATAAATAGCATGACTGGCTAATACAATTTCTTTATCTAAAATTAAATTTTCACTATACAGACCTTCAGCAACTAAGACTGTGTCACCTTCTTGAGCAGCATTAATACCAGACTGAATGGTGGCATAATCCGATGGAATGTTAATAGTCGCAGAAAAAATTAAGCTCGTGATACTAAAAATGGTAAATATATTTCTCATAGATAACCTATAGAGTGATTTTAATTAAAAACATAGATCAACTTACAACAAAAACTACAAATTAAATAGAATGAAAAATGAGGTGATCTGGAGCAAGAAAAAAGACAATAGATAATCTATCATTTATTCCATTCATTCGTAATATTTTGATGAAGATTAACAGATAGATACTGATTCCGATCAGCTTTATTTTTGATATTTTTCGAATGAGTTTTTAGTTCAAGATATGCATTCTCTAAATATTCTTGTCCTGATTTTTGATCATCTTTCAACAGATATACCTGATACATATTCCAATTCATCGAAATAATATCTTTATTACTAGGATCATGATCATTGATCAGTGCATTAAAATATTTTATATAATTATCTGCCAAAGACTCATCTCCGCTCTTCATCGTTATAATGGCTAACCACGAGAGAGTGGTTAATCTATTGACTGGCACCTCAACATAAATACTGTCAGCCTTATTTAAATAAAAGGCAGCACTATCATACACGGCCATATTATAATGGGCAATTCCAATAGCTTTATATCTTTCTGACATTTGGTATATATTGTTCAATGCTGTCGCTATCCCCAATGATTTACGTAAATTTGAAAGACCTAGATTATAATTTTCATTGAAAACCTGTGCTTCACCGAGATTATACAAAGTCGAATTAAGACCTTTCTTATCATTCAGCTTTTCCTTAATAGCAATACTCTCATTGAACTGTGCAATCGCATTTTTAAAATCACCCATATCATAATACACTTCGCCGAGATTATTCAATGTCTTTCCAAAATTTCTTATATCTCCAAGCTCTTCTTTAATGGCCAAGCTTTTTTCATAATATTCAATCGCTCTTGAATAATCTTGGTCTTTCCAATACCAGATGCCAATATTATTAACATATTTTGATATTTTAAGTTTATCATCAAATTCTTTTGCAATATTAAATGCCTGCAACCAATATTCTAGAGCTTCATCAAAGCGATCAGTCTTATAGTATAGTATGGCGATGCTGTTCATAATTTTTGCCATACTGTTTTTATCATTCATAACAGTGGACATAGATAATGCTTCATTAAATTTTTCTAATGCTAGGTCATTCTTCCTCTGTTTTCTAAATAATTGACCCTGTTTTCTTAAGGATTCTGCTATATTTGTATTATCTTCAAGCTGGCGACTTTTTTTAAGAGATTTAATAAACATTCTCTCCGCATCTTCATACTCAGCATTATCATAATACATTTGACCCAGTTTAAGCTGAGCCGCAATCAATTTGTCATCCAAAACAATAGCATCTTTCATCATATTAACAGACTCTAAATCTTTTTCAGCATTATCACTTCTAGCGTAAAGATCTTTTGCTTGCAAATACAATTTATAGGCTTCTGGATCATATTCAATTTTTGCCAATTCAGACGCCATTGAAATATCCAAGCCTTTAATAATATTTTCAACTAAAACACCTACAATAGACTGGAGACTACTTTGCTCAATAAACCACTTGTTTATAAATTTATCATTCCCTGTCTCAGCTTCTACTAATCTACACCGCAGATTAAACCCATCACCTGAACGCTGAAGGCTACTCTTAAACACAAAGCGAACGCCTAAACTCTTTGCAATTTCTGCAACCTCCATATCCGTTTTCTTTAGTTTCCGAACGGCAGCAGCTTCTGAAATTTTTAACTGACCCGGAAGTGCCTTAGATAGATCAAATATGAGATCTTCTGTCATAGTCTCAAGATACTGATCTTCTGCTCGACCACTAATTTCCATATACATAACCGCCACTGACATCACCGATGGTTTTTTCGTTAAAAACCAATAAGCCCCGATAGAAATAACTAACAAAGATGCAACTACAATTTGCCATAGAGGAAGAGTCTTTTCTAGCTTAGCAGAGACTTGAGATAAGTTTGTTTCCGGTAGATTATGAGAAATAATGCAATAAACTTTAACATCTTGTCCAACACCTTTTAGTTTTGGCTTTCCTATGAGTTTTGTTTCAAAATCCTGTTCACGCACTAAAGCATCATTGACTTTATTAGAAATAGCAATTCCTCCAGGCGCAGAGAATGGTTCGATTCTAGCTGTGATATTTACATCATCACCAATAATGTCATTCTCTTTTTCTAAAATTTCTCCAAGATGGATGCCAATTCTTAGTGAAAGATGTTCTATCTCTTTTGCTATTTCTTGAATTTTTACACAACAATGAACGGCCTTATTAATCGTATCAAAAGTCAGAATAAGTCCATCACCGACTTCTTTAATCCACTTGCCTTGGTAAGATTCTACTAATGGCTGTAATTTATCTCGCTGTAGGTCAAGTAAATCACTCGCTTTTTTCTGGTCAGATGCTGTCAGTTTAGTAAAACCAACAATATCAGTAAATACAATTGCAGCTAATTTTCTATTATCTTTGTCCATATTCTTAGAATTAGACTAATGGTCTAAGTATAAATAATAATTGGTATCGCATAGTATTTAATTTTCTTTACGAAGTTCTCTAGTCATCAAATCAGACACCGATTCTCTTGGATCTTTTCCTTCAAATAGTGCCTGATATACAGCTTCACAGATTGGCATTTCAATGTGATGCTTTATACTGAGCTGGTGGACAGATTTTGCCGATTTGACTCCTTCCGCAACCATTTGCATCTCACTCAAAATTGTTTCTAGATCTTTGCCTTCAGCAATAGCCTGTCCTACTTTTCTATTTCTACTATGCTGACTTAGGCAGGTTACAATTAAATCTCCAATACCACTCAAACCTTGAAATGTCTTTAAATCAGCACCCATAGCAACGCCAAGTTGAGAGATTTCAGCCACTCCTCTCGTTAATAAGGCAGCCTTTGTATTATCTCCAAATCCTATTCCATCACAAACTCCAGCTGCGATGGCAATGACATTCTTCATTGATCCTCCTAGCTCCACTCCTCGAATATCTGTATTGACATAGGTTCTTAGATAATCGGTAGCAAAGAGCGCCTGCACATCTTGTGCCGCACCCTGATGCGCTGATGCAGAGACTAGTGTCGTAGGATGATCTGCGATGACTTCTTCTGCATGACTCGGACCAGACAAAGTTACGAGCCTTTTAAATTCATCACCCATCACGTCATTGATAACTTCACTCACTGTCATGAGTGTGTCAACTTCTATCCCCTTTGCAACATTTACAATTGTTTGATCTATCGTGAAAGCGGTCTTATATGTTTTCAATAAAGCACGAATGGATTGAGATGGTACAGCAATAACAACTGTCGATGCATTCTGGATTGCTGTGTCAGCATCAGAAGTAAAAGAGATATTCTCAGGAAAACAAAGTGATGGAACTAAATAATGCTGCCTGGAGTCTTTCATCTTTTGGACTACATCATCATTCCGGTGCCACATACTTACATCATAGCTATTCTTTGCCAAAACCAGACCAAGAGCTCCTCCCCAAGATCCACAACCTAAAAATAATATTTTATCCAATGATAATTATGCGTCTTCGTACATAGATTCAATCTCAGAAGACCAATTCTCACGAATTTGCTTACGTCGAATCTTTAGAGTTGGAGTAAGCTCACCATCATCCACTGTCAAATCCCTTGGAAGAATAACAAATTTCTTCACCTGCTCAGGATTTGAGAATTGCCCATTGAGATGTTGAACAGATTCTTCAATCTCAGAAAATATTTCATCACTATCTGTATAATCAGATAAAGACTTACCCATCTCCGATAATACAGATAACTGTTCTGCCGGATCTTTTGGAATTTTTGGAGCTTCCATACCTAGTTTATCTCTCAAAATAGCTCCCACATCTAATGTAAAAACAGCTGAACAATATTTTCTACCATCTCCTTCTAGAAAACACTGTGATATAAGCGGAATAGACTTCATCGTCTCTTCGATAACGAGAGGGGCAATATTTTTTCCACCAGACGATACATAAATTTCTTTCTTCCTACCGGTAATCTTCACATAGCCTTCTGAATCAATACTCCCTAAGTCACCAGTGTATAGCCAACCATCTTTCAAAGAATCAGCCGTTGCTTCTGGGTTTTTATAATACCCTTTCATCACATTACCACCTTTAATCAGAACTTCACCATCTTCAGCGATTTTTATTTCCACCATCGGCATCGCTTTTCCAACCGTACCTATTTTATTACATCCATCAAAATTAAGCGTTGCTCCAGCAGTATTTTCTGTCAAACCATATCCTTCATATAGAGGAATACCTATTGACTGAAATAGTGTTAAAATACTAGGATTAATCGGCGCAGCACCCGAAATAGCAACCGTTGTATCTATAAAGCCGGTCGCTTCTTTGAGCTTCTTCTTTAATAAACCAGAAAGCCCCGGAATATTTAATCCATATTTTAGAATTGCTTTACCGTCAATATTTGCCTTGAGATTTGAATATATCTTCTCATAAATACGAGGAACACCAATAAAAAGATTCGGCTTTATTTCTTTGGCGTGGTCAACTATCTCTAATGGATTATCACACACATAGAGATGCATAGCATGCAATACCCAATAGTGATTGTCCATTGCCTGAGCAAAAACGTGAGCCATCGGTAACCACGATATATACTTTGCACCTTGATCAAAGGCAAATAGATTGTCCAAAGATGATATTTCAAAAGTCCAATTCTTATGCGTTAGCTCAACGCCCTTAGGGTTTCCAGTCGTACCCGAAGTATAGATCAATGCCGAAGTACTATCCGGATTAATATTCTCAATCCTTGCATCCACTTCAGAATCATCTACATCCTTACCTTTATCAATAAACTCATCCCAGCTCATACATTTGTCATGACCTAGAGTATCAACGCCACTCATCATAACAACAGTTTCTACCTGATCAAGACGATCAATCACCTTCAAAAGACGATGATTCGGCATTTTTTCATCTTCGCCGTTATCCATAGGATTATTCCCAACAAATACAATTTTCGAGTCTGAATTACCCACAATCCATTCTACTTCTTCTGGCGAGCAAGTATGATAGACGCCAACAGCCGCCCCATCCAACATCTGTGATGCCATATAACAACCAAACCACTCTCTACGATTGTAGCTGTATATACTCATTTTATCATCTGTGTTTAAACCTAAAGCCAATAAGGATTTAGAAATGCTTAAACAAAAATTATAATAATCATCCCAAGAATCTGTTTGCCATGTGCCTTCACTATCTTTCCAGCTAATAGCAGGCTCATTTGCATGTTGTTGGGCATTCTTTCGAAGTAGATGAGGTGTGTTTTCCATAGACTTATTTTCGCTCCTATCAATTTACATCACAAAATTAACGTAGATATAATTATAACGAATTTAGTCTGTTTTCATTCATTTATCAATCACCCTAGAAGAATGATGCATGACAGATTTATAATTAAATTTCTATAATAAAAAAACCTCATTTCATGAGGCTTTTTTATTATTATAAATTGCTCTGTAATTTATTTTAAGAGAACCATCTTTTTCACTTGTCGATAATTCCCAGCCTGAATCGTATAAATATACATTCCAGCACTCACAGGCTGACCCAAGTCATTGGTCGCATCCCACTGAACTGAGTGAGAACCTGCAGCTTTATAATCATTAATTAATGACATTACCTTACGACCCATAACATCATATATTGTTAAATTTACCATGCTTTTATTTGGTAAGTCATATTTAATAGACGTTGTGGGATTAAAAGGATTTGGGTAATTACTATATAAATTAAATGCCAGTGGAATCGCATCACTATCAACACTCAAAGATGAATTATTAATAACTATTGTCATATTATCAATATACTCAGACTCATTAATTCTATACGCCACATTTACAATCGTCTGGGGATCATTAAAATTTGGATTGACTTGAATATTAAAAATACCAAAAACACCTTCTTCTCCATCAGGAGAAGTCCCCATTCCCGCTACCTTAAAATTCCCAAGAGTATAATTATCTTCAATAGAAAAATGACTGATTAAATTAGACCAATCTGTCGTCTCTATAGTCAAGGCATTTGGATCATATTCGCACTCCATTTCAAATGATAATAGATTATCACCATTTATAAGATTTATGGGAATTTGCATAGAAGATCCAGGATTGAATTCAAGCTCATCAAAATAAAACTCTCCATTACCAGAAAGCTGATCAATATTTACAACAGGAAGAGAGTCAATAATATCTACTACGTATTGAGCAATAGCGGTGGCATCTAAGGCTGAAATCGTACCGTCTTGGGTTACTTCAGCTGCAAGAAGCTGTGAATAATCAAGATCTTCTGTGCCAACTAAATATTTCAAAACTAGCGATGCATCAAAGCCAGAGACATCTCCGTTTTGACTAACATCTCCCCATAGAGTTATGATTTCCACGCCACCATGATTTAATTCTACATCTATTTCAAGCTCATCTATTTGAACATAATCAACATTAATGGGTATAAAACTCGTTTCAATATCTTCATTAATCTCAAATAATATTTCAAAGAGTCTTCCATTACCACTTAACTCACTCGCTCCATAAGCAAGAGTTAGAAGCATATCTTCATTCGAGTTAAATTCAAAGTCCCAACTAGCTTCACCCACCATACTGCCAAAAGTCAAAATATCGATAAAATCCATGTATGGTTGAAATCCAGAAAAATTTAACTGAATAGACGATGCGGAATGATCTAACAATTCAATGTATATGGGTACGGAAACCGTCATATTTTCCATGCCATCAACCATACCCACAGATATAGATGCAACAGGTTCAGGCATAAATGAAATATTTGGCTCTGTTGGCTCCAATATTATATCTTCACCAGTGAATAAAAAAAATCTATTATCCACTGATTCCCAACCACTATTTTCAAATGCTTCATCTGGATTTGCTTTAAACTTCCATTGTATAAAAGAATTATTTTCAGCGGTGATTTCTCTTGTAATAGTGTATAGAGCTGTTTCATTGGTACTTATAGGTTCACCTGGTCCCCATTGATTGAAATCCCCACGCAATTCTAACGTATGAATATTATCATCCCAACCTTGTTCAATTAGAAAAGACATATCTGCTTGAAATGTTATATTCGCAGTAGAAGTTGGTACAATACTAGGTACGTCATCACTCCAAGTAGCACCAGAAATAGTACCATTATTCCCGTTACCGCTCATATCCAAGAGATTATAGTTTGGGTTATCACCCTCACCTTCATTCATATCCCAATATGCAGACAGCCCATCCATATCTAATGGAATAGAACCATTCATATGAGACTGGATTTGCTCATTAGTTAAATCAATATTCCAAATCGCTAAATCATCAATACTTCCCATGAAGTATTCTGATGCATGATTAGCAGTACCAATGTTGGTATTATAGGACCCCCCGTCCAGTGTAGATAGATAATCAGTGCTAAAATAAATTTCATTATCTAATTGTCCATCAATATACAATTTTGCAACAGTTCCATTATAAGTGGCTGCTACATGATGCCACTGATCGTCACGTAAATCCATAGTTCCTTGTAGTTCAATCCATGAATCATTCGATGTGAAAACGACAAAATTTGCAGCACCAGGGACAGATATATCATTTGAGCCAGCATAAAGTACATATCCATATCCTAACCTAGCTCCAAAAATAGTAGAATGGGCATTATTATTAGATGATGGTATTTTCACCCATGCTTCTACACTAATTTCATTATTGGCTGCCACAAGATTTGAACTTGGTGGAACTTCTACATAATCATCCAATCCATCAAAGCTGAGTGAATAATTTCCTTGTGGAGGCTCAACATTACAAGGCTCACAAGAATTCATACACGCAGGTGGAATTTCATAGGCTGCTTCAGGAACAATAAACATTCTATTACCAACATATTCATCAACAAATGCTACACATGACTCACCTTCTAACATTTGATCATGAGGATCAGACCATGAGTTACCATTAATAAATTTATAATAAACAGTATCACCAGTAGTGAGGTTGATCTCATAGGAAAAAATACCGTCTCCATCTAAGTCTGTCATTGCATCCGTTGATGCATCCCATCCCTGCCATGATCCTGCGATATGTGGACCAGATTCTGAAACAACTTGATCAGTGAGATCAAAATTAAATACAATGTTTTCAGCAATTAAAAAATTAGAAAAAATCAATAAATAAAAATTAAATAATTTTAAAAAAAATCTGTTCTTCATTTCATATATCCCTATAATTAATATTGAAAAATATTTGATATTAAATCTGATTACTTGTACTTTATTTGCATTAATGATTACAAAAAAATTATGATGAATAAAATGCAAAATAAATATTTATTTATATCCTCAGTGTTAATACTAGGAACTATTCTAACTGCTACAAATCCGGATTATAAGCAACATCAAGTCAAGGTAGAAGAATTCTGCCAGGCAAAAAGTAGTCAAGATCAAGTTTCACTTTGCCCTTTAGGATATGATAAAATAAATGTTGCTGATTTTGATGAAAATTCATTCTCTGTTTACAGCGTAGGTGTCCTTTCATACTCTACCTATCAACAGAAAATATCCACAGTTGGAATCCTGGGAAGTATTTTCACATTTTCAGATCAGGCCCAAGGGTAAAAAAGAAAAAATTATAACATATTATTTTCTTTTAGAATTCTAAGCTAAATTTCAAAACGGTCTAAATTCATTACCTTATTCCAAGCACTCACAAAATCTTTTACAAACTTTTTCTTGGCATCATTACTAGCGTAGACTTCAGCCAAAGCACGTAGTTCAGAATTCGACCCAAAGATCAAATCAGAACGCGTAGCAGTCCACAATAACTCACCTGTCTCTCTGCTTCTACCTTCAAATTTTTCTTGGGAATTATTCTTAGATTTCCATTCAATATTCATATCCAATAAATTAACAAAAAAATCATTAGAAAGAGCCCCTGGCTTATCGGTAAAAACTCCATCATTTGAATTATCATAGTTTGTACTTAACACACGCATACCACCTAAAAGCACAGTCATTTCAGGAGCAGTTAAGTTTAATAATTGCGCCTTATCAATTAAGAGTTCTTCCGTTGAAAAAATATAATTTCCTTTTTTATAGTTACGAAAACCATCTACAATTGGCTCAAGTACACCCATAGATGCTATATCAGTTTGGTCTTGAGATGCATCCATTCGCCCAGGTGTGAATGGTACTTTAATAGAGTTCCCACCTTTTTTAGCTGCCCGTTCTATAGCAGCACAGCCACCCAGAACAATTAAATCCGCCATAGAAACTTTTTTACCTTTTGATTTAGAATTAAAATCTTTCTGAATTTTTTCTAAATACGTTAATACCTTATTCAGCTGCTGAGGTTGGTTCACTTCCCAATCTTTTTGTGGCGCAAGTCTTATTCTAGATCCATTAGCGCCCCCTCTATTATCTGAACCTCTGAATGTACTAGCAGATGCCCATGCAGTTGAAACTAATTCACTAACTGATAAACCCGAATTCAAAATTCTCTTTTTTAATAAACTAATATCTGAAGATGATACCAATCCGTGATTTAATCCAGGAATTGGGTCCTGCCAGATAAAATCTTCTTTTGGAGCTTCTGGACCTAAATACGTTGAACGTGGCCCCATATCACGATGCGTCAGTTTAAACCAAGCACGAGCAAATGCATCATCAAACTTTTCAGGATTTTCATAAAAATCTCTTGATATTTTTTCATATTCTGGATCAAATCGGAGAGATAAGTCTGTGGTTAACATAGTAGGTTTATGTTTTTTATCTGGGTCAAAAGCATCTGGGAAAATTTCGCTTCCATCTTTGGCTACCCATTGCTGAGCACCTGCTGGACTTTTAGTAAGCTCCCACTCATTTTCAAACAACATCTTAAAAAAAGTATGACTCCATTGTGTTGGAGATGGGGTCCAAATAACTTCGAGTCCGGATGTTATCGCATCCGCTCCTTTACCAGTTTTGTAAGAGCTCTTCCAACCTAACCCTTGCTCTTCAATTCCCGCAGCTTCCGGTTCAGGGCCAACATGAGATGCTTTTCCTGCCCCATGTGTTTTCCCTAATGTATGACCACCAGCAATCAGAGCAACAGTTTCTTCATCATTCATCCCCATTCTACCAAAAGTTTCACGAATATCTTTGCCCGCTGCTACAGGGTCTGGGTTACCATTAGGCCCTTCTGGATTAACATAGATGAGACCCATCTGTACAGCTGCAAGAGGTTTTTCAAGTTCGCGGTCACCTTTATACCGTTCATCATCAAGCCACTTATCTTCTGATCCCCAATAAATATTGCTAGCTGGTTCCCATACATCTGTTCGTCCACCCGCAAACCCTAAGGTTTTAAAGCCCATTGATTCTAGGGCCACATTACCAGTTAAAATCATTAAATCCGCCCATGAAATCTTGCTACCATATTTTTGTTTTATGGGCCAAATGAGACGCCTTGCTTTATCTAGGTTTGCATTATCTGGCCAACTATTTTGCGGTGCAAAACGATGCTGACCTTCACGAGTACCACCTCGACCATCACCAGTTCTATAAGTACCCGCACTATGCCAAGCCATACGTATAAATAACCCCCCATAATGTCCATAGTCCGCTGGCCACCAGTCCTTTGATTCGGTCATTAAATTTTCTAAATCTTGTTTTAAGCTATTATAATCCAGGCTATTAAATTCTTTTTCATAGTTAAAATTTTCGCCCATTGGATCCGATAAATTTGAGTGCTTTCTCAGAACACTTAAATCAAGCTGATTCGGCCACCAATCCCGATTAGTTTTAAATTTTCCGTGAGATGTATTTTCAGATGATTTTTCAACATAATTCTGCTGACAACTAAAAGTGAGAATAACTAAAAGAAGGACGTATTTACGGAATTTCATAATCTTTACTCCAATTTTTTATGAAAAAATACTTATGAAATCTAATTTAATTTTTTCGAAAAATGAAATTTTGGCTAAAAACTGACATAAATGACATGATAAAAATGTTTATAATATCTTTAGATCTAGAAATAAAAAAGCCCCATAAAACATGAGGCTTTTTTATTAGTATAAATGGTTCTAGAGTTTATTTCAAAAGGATCATCTTTCTTACTTCTCTATAATCTCCAGCCTGGATTGTATAGATATACATTCCCGCACTCACCGGTTGACCCAAGTCATTAGTCGCATCCCACTGAACTGAGTGATAACCTGCAGCTCTATAACTATTAATTAACGACATTACCTTACGACCCATAACATCATATATTGTTAAGTTTACCATACTTTCTTTTGGCAACTGATACTTAATAGATGTTGTAGGATTAAATGGGTTCGGATAGTTCTGATGGATCGCATATACTTCTGGAAGTGTATTGTCTACCAGGCTCAAGACTGTTGCATCCACTACATCAGAGTAGTCACTTA
>MDTC01022570.1_pt1 | contig 14399 bp, 8 predicted proteins | sample 811181 | NCBI WGS metagenome assembly MDTC01 (sample SAMN05326644, study PRJNA326480) | marine metagenome | isolation source: seawater | place: Pacific Ocean: North | collected 2011 | reverse complement strand
TAGAAGTAAAAATAGATATTTTACATGGAGAAGGTAAATTTGTCCATGTGATCATATTCTCTTGACCTGCGGTTGGTATTCCAGATGTAATCCTAAAAGGATTCGGAAACACTTTGATATTCAAGACGTTCTCTTTTGGTGCACTAACAGCCTGCAAAGGTATTTCATTCCTATTTGTGTGCCAACTCTCCTTACCAGTACTATCTACTGAAGTAATTGAATAAAAATAAGAAACGCCCAATGAAATATCTCTATCTATGTACTCCCATTTATTCTCTAGTTCATTAAAATATGCATTCTGATCAAATGTTTTATGTACACGAATTCTGTTTTTGATCACATCAAATGGGCCAATGAAATTTGCGTCACTCCTATATACAATAAATTTTTCTATATTTTTTCGCCCCGTCAAAGGATTCATCCATCTCGTTTCTATAGGATCCCATAGTATTGATATTGACTGGTTTGAAGGAGAGGCTAATAATTCTATATTTTGAGGAGATGGAGGCGGGTAAAACGGAAGGATAAATTCGGAATCGTATAACGCTTTTGCGCGTTCTATACTTCCGATTAGAGAATCTAACCCTTCATTCATATATCGCTCCTGCAAACTATTCATTTGGTCATTATCTAAATTAATCACTTCATCATATGACAAACCATTAACAGCCTCAACTATTGCTATTGAAACGCTCTCTTGACTATTAATAGTATATGGACCAAAAGACATTATCGCAATTGGATCAATAGTATCACCTCCGGATGACATATGTGAAACGTCCTGACCGGAAAGTATGTTATACAAAGACTGTTGAGTTTGTGTCGATAATTCGAAATTAGCTCTATTTAAAATATAATTAGACAAGTACAGCATTGCCGGTTGCTCAGCTCCATCATCAGCATAAGATGATTCTAAAGCTGCAAAGCCTGCAAACCCATGCGTTAATAATTTACCATCACTCCAGTTCCCCACCCCAGAGTTGAAATCATATGATCCAGTACCATCACGAGCATATATCATTTTTCTTTCAATATCAATACCAACAACATCATCCGCCCTTGATATATTATCGTTCCAACCTGCATGACTATTGAAATCTTGAGAGCTTGGTCTAAGTAGAAAAACACTTCCGAAATAAAAATCTGTTATCTGCTCCTGGTTTAAATTAGTTATTTCATAATTAAAAATAATAAAATCATTGAATCCCTTAAAACTCCAGCTCCTAGTTGTTCTTTTAATATTTATATTTTTTGAAGTAATCCAATTTGCAATAATAGTTTGTTCGGCTTCATCATGCCTGTAACCATCAGATTCAACATAATTTATTATTTTTTCTAACGGAGAAAAAGTACTGTTATCTATTTCAAAAGGTCCATTTTTTGTCAGAAATATATTTCCATTTAATTTGCCACCCGTCCAAACACCTGCCTTATACAAATATGATCTTTGGTCATACGGACTATTAAATTTATGCGGCCCAGCTGGCCAATCCATACTTGGTTTGTAATCGCCAAGCGGTTGAGGATATGCCCCGTGGGTACCATCATCATTCATTGTATCCCATAGCTCTCCTCTATCATGTAGTTCAAACTCAGGAACTCTAGTTTGGCCATAAACTATATTTAAAAAAAGTAGCCCTATAAAAAAATATTTACCAATCATATAGAAATCCAATTTCTAATTTTCTGGGGGCATACCAAATAGACCAACTCATATCATGACCCGCAATATCAGTTAAGGTGGGCTCTCCTGTATTTACGAATTGTTCTACAACATTAGGATTATATGACGTATCTCCCATTGATTTTATATTTTTTATATTGAATAGATTATTAACGAGCACAAAAAACTTCAGATTCCCAAATCGTTTTAAGCCTACTCTTTTATCTAACTTTAGATCCGTAAAGTGAAGACTAGGATACCGGTGATTATCATAGGTTGTTGGCGTATCATCGATATCTCGATATGTGAACGTTTGTCCGGAAACGAATCTATACATTATACTTACGCTGATATTTCTTAAGAAAGCATTAGCCGTTTGGGGCACATTATAGTTGATTCCCAGCTTTAGTATATGTGGCCGACTAAACTGCCTCTCTATCACCAATGATTTATAACCAAGTCCATCATATTCATCATACCAATCAAAAGAAGGCACACCAGTAGAGTCATAGGTTACTTTATGAGGTGAGGCCCTTCCTTGCATAACTTTTGAATAACTATAATTCAGGTTAAAATTTAACTTTTTAGAAAATAGAGATCTCAACTCAAACTCCAGTCCTCTTGAATCTCCGTAATCTCCATGTAAAGGTGTATCAGTAATAGCATTACTTTGACTTTGAGTAAACGGATCCCAGCCATAGTAACTTTTATCAAACAGGCCAATTACATTTTCACTTTGATCATAAATATCTCTATGATAAGCAACCAGATTAAAAAATAGTTTGTCTCTGAAGTTGTGCTTCAAACCAATCTCAACCATTATAGTTTTTTGAGGAGGAAGCGGATCAATATTTAGGAAGATAACCCTTTCATGATCGCTACCTATGCTTGGTATATGATTTGGCTCTCGGCCCTCCTGCTCAGCCAAAGTGTTTTCATCAATTATTTTTTCCAAAAGAGGTGTTGGCCTAAAATATTTAAAATAGCGCATCCTGCTTATTGGTGGCATTTGATAAAAATGTCCGTAATTATAATGTAGCACGGTATTTTCTGTTATTGGAAATGACACCCCAATTCTTGGACTGAGCATACTGTTTTTTGGTAAGGATGATCTCGCTTGAAGCAAAACGTTCTCAAATCCATATTTAATATTCCCATTGGAGTCTATCTGATCACCGTCAGGATCTAATGTTTCATCAAAATTTGTGTTGATAGCTAGGTTATAAGTCTGAAATGAATCAAACCATTTGAAATTTGGATCAAAATAATCATACCGGAGGCCAAGGTTTAGAATCATACTTTCAAATTCCATTTTCCCTTGTACATATGTAGCAAACTGTTTTGGATTAATTTTTTCATGGAGATTTCTGTCTTGGAACTCATCTTCATTAATTGAAAGCGCCGTAAATCTGTAGTCATAGAAAGAGTTAATCATATTGTGATTATACTCAAAACCAAATTTTAAATTGAGCTGGTAATTAATTTGCCAATTAAAATTAGAGCTAGCTGAAATATCACCTGATCTCTCTTTCGCCTTGTAAACGGTGCTATATTTATCAAATGGTTCATTAGAAAATTCAGGATACCTCATGAATCCCCATAAGGTTAACGTATAATCAGCCCCTGGAGATGTCGTATTCGTATAAGCACTAGGTTTCTGATAGAACAAATAAGAGTAATGACTTAATTTTATGTTATAGAAAAAATTTTTCTTTAGACTGTGGGTAAGATTAAAATTCAAAAATCGAGTAGAATTATCCATCACGCTACCATAACCTCTATAATATTTCGCACTTAATAACCAATCAGAATTACCAATAAATCCATGTTTTTCGTTAGAGTACATTCCAAATATCTTTAGTTTTATACTTGGACTAATTGGCATAGATAAAGAAAGATTTAAATTACTCCAATTTCTGCTATCCCTTGGCTGCGGTAAAGAATATGCCTGTTGCTTTATTTGACCTGAAAATTGAAAAGTCCAGTCATTATTTAACACTGGAATTGGTCCTCCAATTGTAGCTATAATATTGTAATCAGGAATTTTTCTGTAGTCAAAAATTTGCGAGGATCTATAATCACTCATCCAATAAGGATCTAAGTAGGGGTCTCCAAAATAAACACTGTCAATTTGACCATCGTAGCCTGGTAGATATTTTGTGTCTATGTAATGAGCAGATGTTGAATCAAAAAATAAATAAGCTGTATCCTGATAATGAGTAAATAATGAATCATCAAAAAATAAACCAATCATATGATCTTTAAATTCTTTTTGAGTGTCAGGATCATAAAGGTAGTTTCCAAAGTGTCTTTGTCCTGGCGGAGAGGAACTAATTTGTAACCCGCCATTAATTTTATTCTCCCCCTCTTTCATTATGACATTAACTACTCCTGATTGGGCATTCCCATATTCGGCAGTAAAACCACCAGATAAAATTTGAACTTCTTTGATTGCAAGAGAGTTTACATTCATAAATGATCCACCTGCATCACGGGCATTTATTGTTAAGGACTGTGCACGAGCGCCATCAATCATCCACATAATTTCTTCCTGATCGCCTCCTCTTATTGTATACCTTTGCTCACCTGATCCAGATTCTCCTGCGTGTCCTCTGCCCTGCGATGATAATACAGGTATTGGATCAAAAAACACACCAGCCTGAAGCATCATAGCATCTCGAATTTCAGTAACTGGCAACTTCTCCATTTCCCCCATACCCATATAAACAGTGCTTGAGGTAACATCAGGCTGGATAATTTTTCTTTCTCCAGAAACTATAACTGTCTCACCTTCTATAACAGACTGGCTCAGCTGAACATCAAGTACAGTTGATAAGGAGCCCTCAACATATACATTTTGAAAAGTTTTCTGTTGACGGCCAATATAATCAAACCTAACACTATAAGTTCCAGAAGGAATTCCAATAATGGTATAATTACCCTGGGCATCACTTACAGCTCCTAGATTTGTCTCTAATATTGAAATATTTACACCTAGTAACGGATTCGGGTCCTCTGCAGTTAAAATTTTTCCCCTTATCTTTCCAAAATCTCCAGATGCCAGTAATGCACTAAAGAAAAAAGAAAATTTTAAAATCATGAAAATATTCTTATTCATTTGGGGAAATATCTTCCTCAATTATATTAGCGTTCCAAATATTTATTCGTTTTTTTATAGCAACTACTTTTTCAGGGTGCATAGAGGAAATTTCATTTCCCATAAAACCGTAATAGGGGCATCCATGGTCATCACCTATTATTAATACGATATTAGGTGGGTCATCATCTTTTGAATTACATGAAAACAATATAATAAAAGTTAAAGGAAGAATATATCTCTTCACTTGATAAGATTTCCAGAATTGCAATCAAAAAACATGATTTTTTCTGGAGGAATATTGATACATAATGATTCTTCCTTCTTGGATAATTCCTTGAGCTCAACGCAAATTTTTTGTTCTCCCAGATAAGTATTTATTAACCATGAAGAACCTTGATAATCATAGGATTCTACTTTTACAGGAATACCCGTATCGCTAATAATTATATCAGCAGGTCGAATTCCAATTCTAAAATCAGATTTAGGAATATTTATTTCATCCTTTTCAATAATTTTATTTTGCTCAATATATACACCTAAATCAGAGTTCTCCGTATCCAGAATATTCATTTTTGGATGACCTATAAACTCAGCAACAAAAACATTTTCTGGCTCATGAAAAATTTGTTCTGGTTTTCCTATTTGTTGTATGACCCCATCCTTTATTATCACAACTTTATCTCCCAGTGACATAGCCTCAGTTTGGTCATGGGTTACATAAATCATAGTAGTCTTAAGTTCATTGTGAAGTGTTCTAAGCTCATCTCTCAAGCTTATTCTTAAATTAGCATCCAAATTTGAGAATGGTTCATCAAACAGAAATAAAACTGGATTTTTTATTAATGCTCTGCCTACTGCCACTCTTTGCATTTCACCCCCTGATAAAGACCCAGGTTTTCTTGATAATAAATTATCTATTTTTAATTTTCTTGAAACGTTTAGGACTTTTTTTTCAATTTCAAATTTGTCAACTTTCTGTAACTTAAGTCCTAATGATAAATTTTGATATACAGTTTTATGAGGATATAAAGCATAATTTTGAAAAACCATTGCAATATTCCTATCTTTTGGATCTAATAATGATATATCCTTGCCTTTAATTTTAATTTGGCCAGAACCAGGTTTTTCAAGTCCGCAAATTATTCTTAATAAAGTTGATTTTCCGCACCCAGAAGGACCCAGTATAACTATAAATTCACCCTTTTTGGCAGAGAGCGAAAATTCATTGAGAACACATTTAGCTCCAAAATATTTTGTTACCGAACTTATCTCAACCTGATTGTTCATATCTTGAAATAACTCCGATTAAATTTTATTTGAGAAATGTCATTTTCCGTGTTTGAGTAAAGTTTTCTGTTTTAATCTGATAGTAATAGATTCCACTTCTTAAACCTGTGTTATCTACAATCAATTTATGCTTACCCTTTTCTAAAAACCCTTTATATAAAGATTTTATGAGTCTTCCCTGTAGGTCATATACAGATATTGCGACAAATTCAGAAACAGGAATTGAAAATTCAATAATTGATTGAGGATTAAATGGATTGGGATAGTTTTGACTAATAAAATAACCTTTTGGCAATTGATTACTATCCTCGACACCAACGGTTCCTCCAATTATATTAACTATGTGATTCATTGAAGTATCTGTCATATTGGGATCTGCAACATTTTCTTCAGAATTCAGAAAATCAAGCATACCCCAAGTATTGACAGTTGTAATGTATCCGATAGGGTATTCACCATTTACACTATTTTCAGTATTAAAATTCAGAGTTACTTCATGTACAGCATCCGCATCATAATAATCTCCAACATCAGACATTAGGAATGTCCACATCATCCCATCATTTATTCCAATAACAGTATCAATATCTGCGCAGCTACTAAATTCAAGGCTATCTTCTAAAAACTGTTCCTCTGTACATATCCATTTTTTCCCAGAGTCTGGGTCAAGGATCATATTTCCAGAGGGAGTCTCAGGGTCAGTTGATTCAAAGGTACCAGATTCAAACTCCCAACCTATTGGGTGTAAAACACCTATGATTCCATGATGCGGATTGGTGGCCTCTTCGGCAATTGCTGATATATTCAAAACAGACGTAAATATTTGTCCAGCCTCAATCTCTGCTGGCTGTTCTACATCTTCAATTAGACAACCTGCAAAAAACACTATTATCATAATTGAATTAAAGAAGACACTAATTACACTTTTTTTCATAGTCATGCTCCTAACTAAATAATTTTCAAAATCTATAAAATATTATTTTTTACTAAAATTTCCTTCCATTTTTGGTACCCTAAACCATTAAGATGCAAACCATCATTCGAATATCTTTCATCAAGATTCCCATTTTTATCAGTGAAATATTCAAATAAATGTATATAGCTAACTTTATTTCGTTCAAGATTCTTTATCAAAGAATTTAATTTTTTAATTTTTTCATTATTATAGTCTGGTCTAGGCAACAAAAACTTATTTGAATTTATTGGCAAAACAGATTGTATATATAAATCAGTCTCAGGGGCAAAAGAAGTTATTTTATCAATAATGATTTTATATTCACTAATTATTTTATCAATACCATCTGATTGGCCCAAGTTATTTGTTCCTATCAATAAATATACAGATGATGGTTTACAGGTTTTGAGAAAATCAATTCGATTAATTATACCACCAGTAACATCCCCGCCAATACCTCTATTAATAATATTGAGCCCATCAAAAAGTTCATTCCAATTACAGCTAGCCGTTATACTATCTCCCAACATGATGATAGCACCATCTTTAATTTTCAAAGTATTAAAATGCGAAACTTTCGACTCGTGAGCGAGTCTAAAAGCTCGCGCCCAAAAATCATTATCATTTGGATATATAATAGACAATATCAAATACCATACAAGCAATAAATTAAATACATTTTTTCTTTTTTCAATCAAGACGGATTAGTTTAAGTGTTTTAGAATATATATAAAAGACGATTCATAGATTTATTTTAAAAAAGTTATAACTCTTGAAACTGACTTATTTTTACTTAAAATATTAATAATATAATTCCCTGAAGGCATTCCTGTTAAACTTACCTTGATCTGATTTGTGTGTTTCTTTATTGCATCATGTAATTGTGTTTTTACCAAATTACCTCTTAAATCATAAACGCTTAACCTAATTGGGTAATGATTAATTGGAAAAACATCAACTATGGCTTGATCATTAAAAGGATTTGGGTAGATACTACGTATTAAAAACTTATTACTAATTTGTTTTTTAAAGCCTACGGAAAGTGAGGCTGCTCCTGTTCCACGGAATAAATAATTTTTTTTATTTATTTCTGATTCCAGAAACATTTCTCGATATCCATCTGGCCAATAAACTACAACAGAATCAATTGTTGTTATGTTTGCCATTCCAAAATGGATATCAAGAGTATTCTGACTACAATAACCGTTTCCCGCAGATACAAAATTTAATTGGCTAATGCCTTGATGATGTAGCTCGATTGTAGATCCGATTGAAAATAAATTGTAATTAGACTGTCTCAAGCAAAAAATAGCCCAATTATTTTGATCAGAATCATTCCTTAATAGATTAATAGACCCTATACTAGAAGAATGGCCTACCAGTATCATATCTAGATCACCATCCTGATCAAAATCACTAAATGCAGATCCATACCCATTATTATTAATCATCGCTCCAGATTCTTGTCCCAACATATTAAATGTAGAGTCACCTTCGTTAATTAGAATGGAATTGAATACACCCCCAAAAGCTGTCTCATTATTATTATATAGATCAACCCAGCCATCATTATTTGCATCAAAAAAGAAAGTGCCCCAGCCCATACTTCCTGGGATATCTTCAGTTCCTGAAGATGCACTTATATCAGAAAAAACTCCATCCTCAGAATTTAGCATTAAAGAATTTTCATAAAGATTTGTTGTATAAAAATCAAATAACCCATCTCGATTGATATCACCAAAGGAAACCCCCATCCCCATTACCTCCAAATTTGTGTTAGAGATTGCTGAAATATCTGAAAAAAACCCGCCATCATTTCTAAGTAAAATATTCCCATTGTTGTTATCCTGTGTGATAAATAAATCTTGATCACCATCTCGGTCATAGTCAATAAAACCCAGACCCATAATGATTCCTGCAGCCAAAGGGCCAGCAGCCCCAACATTTTGAGCTACTTCTGTAAATGTATTATCACCATTATTTCTAAATAGTTTATTTGATGGATATAATAGCCCTACATATAGGTCTATATAGCCATCATTGTTATAATCTACCCAAGAGCATCCTCTAACCTGGTCTTGAACACTGATCCCAACCAATGAAGTAATATCTTGAAATGTTCCATCCCCATTATTCTGAAAAAAAACACTAGAACCAAGAGATGCTCCAACAAAAACATCAAAATCACCATCATTATCATAATCACCTGCAACTGCTGTTCTGGCCTCCATCATCATACCAATATTCGATTCAAATGAAACGTCAGAAAAAGTCATATCCCCCTGATTGCGATATAGATGAAGGCTACTTCCATTGCGCGTAGTAAATAATATATCATCGAGATCGTCATTATTATAATCAAACACGCAAACACCTTCAGACATTCCAGAAAAAGAGATTCCTGATTCATATGTAATATCAGTAAATAACACCTCTCCAAGCATTTTACCTTGAATTAAAAATATTAATGAAAAAAATAAAATATTTTTATTATTTATCATTCTTTTGAATATTTGTAATAATCATTAGTAATTTTAAAATTAAATCTATAAATAGTTAAAATATTAGTAAAATGTTAGTTGTTAATAATATAAAAAAACATTTAATAAAATATTCATTTTTTATATCTTTATTCGTATTCTTACAATTAAATAGTGGATATGCACAAGGAGGGATTAGCTGAAGGAGACCTCTGCTTCCAGGTGGAAGTCTATTAAAATATTCAGATGCTATTATTGGTCAAATTTCTATTGGCGTTTCATATGAGCATGAACAATTAGATAAAGCTATCTATGGAGAAAAACCTATTCCTAACTATAACAAGGAGAGGACCTTTAATAGCAGCTTAACACTAATAACTAATTATGGAATTACAAACCAATTTAGTTTAACCGCCTTTTTCCCATTTAGATATATACTTAATGAAAAAGTTTTATTTAGAGGACAAAACCCAAACCAATATAACGGTGGAAAATATTTTAGAGAATCATATGGACTGGGAGATATAATACTCCAGACTAGATTTCATAAAGATTTATTTAGTGGAAATATCCCAATTATTTTTGGCATCGGTTTAAAACTCAGCAATGGTGAAATAAATGCGACTGATCTTTATGGCGAAAGAATTTCTGATAATCTCCAAGTAGGTACAGGAAGCATAGACCCTGTATTCTCAATATATTTTAATAAAACCATGGGAAAATTTCTTCTATCAGCTGGTACATTTAGTCGTATAAGTGGCAACGAAAATATTTATGGGTATCAATATGGAAATGAACTTCATACTCTTCTTAACATAGATTATTTTGAAAATTATATTATTTATGGAGGCATACAGCTTAGCCACCTACTTACTACTAGAGACTATTACGAATATGGTAAAGTCACTCGAGACAGAGGAGGTCAGAGTGTCTATTCTGCAGGAAAATTAGGAATTAAATTAACAGAGAAACTCGACGTAGAAATGACTGTCCAAATACCGCTACTCCAGAATATGAATGAAAGCCAGTTAATCTCTCCTATGTTAGTACAATTTGGATCTTTGTATAGGTTTACAATATGAGATACTCTTTTTATCTAATAACATCTTTATTAATAATTTTTTCCTGCTCACTATATATTGATGAAGAAAAACCAGACATATTTTTTGAGTATACTGATTTCGAAGTTTTAAAACTTGGTAGCTCTTTTTCTGATATGTTAATTACCAAAAATGGTAGTATGATTTTTTTAGCAGATTATAGCAATAATAAAATCATTAAAATTAGTTCTGAAGGGCCAATGGAAATTCAGAACTATACCTTAATTGGTTCACATCCTTCAGCAATGGACCTAAATCCGCAAGAATCCAAAATTGCTATTGCTCTTGAGGGTGAATCAAAAATAAAAATAATAGATGCCAATTCTTTAAATATTGATAATTCTTTCCCTATTCCTCTTATGAACGTCAATGATCTAATATTTATGAATGATTCTATTCTTATTATATCATCTGTTACAGACCCCGCTTGTATTACATTAAATATTAATAGTGGAACCCAAAAATCTCAGTCTGTGCTTAATGGTGAACTAACTGTTGATAAAAATAGGAGTATTTTATATGTCGCAACTATGTCTTCTATAAAAAAATATAATTGGGATGGCCAAAGTTTTTCTCAAGATCCAAATATATCAGATCCATATGGTTTTATTGGTAGCATAAACCATTTTATATATGAACCAATAAATAACACTATTTTTTTATGCATCAGTAATAATGAAGAAAATTCTAGCGTTCAACATGTTTATTCTTATAATGCAAATAGCATGACATTTTCAGGTAAATATTTAACCAAATCTGCAGGTCTTGCAGTGGGCGTTTCTAAAAATGGAGATAGAGTATTTATAGCTCCTACTGATGCTGATAATATTGGTGTATTTATTATTGAGTTCGATTACGATACAAAATTAGAAAGTAATTATTACTTGTCTGCGGGAAATCTAACCAGACGTGGACTTGTTCTACATACTGAATCTTCTTATGTTTATGCTCTGGTTAATATTCCAGGAGATGATAACTCTTTCGAGCCCTATAATAATTACTTGTATGATCTCCAGCGTATAAAAATATAAATCCTCTTTTCTTACTGTTTTTTTTTATAACGATCATGGGTCCACTGTTGTAAACTCGCTAATTTTTGAATCTTTACAGTATAAATTCCAAATGAATGCTCTACAATACCCTTAAGAATAAATAACTTTTCCCAATACAATATATCACTATACTTCTTAAAAGTTTCTGGGAATATTATACACTCATATATATCAGACTCATCCTCTAAAGTAAGAAATTTCATCGGCTCATTTGTATTGGTTAAAATTTCTTTATGAGCTATGTAAAGACCAATAAGATAAATTGAGTAACCGGAGAATCGTGAAATATCTTTAGCATATTTTATACGATTACTGAGGCTAGACCTATATTTGGATAGTGGATGAAAGGATACTGAATATCCAAAAACTTCTAGCTCTAACCTATACCTATCCTCATCAGTCATTTTATTTTTAATTGGTGAATCAACCAAAAAAATTTGATTGTTATTTTGAATACAAAAACCTGCTACATAGTAAGCTATCTCTTGATGATTCATATCTAGAGCAAGATTCCTAAAACAACCAGCATTAGTCAAAACCATGGCATCTGATAAGTCTACTTTCACTCTCTTTAAAAAATCTTCTAAAGAATAAAAATCTTCTTCTTTTCTTTCGCTAATAATATTGTCTATAGTCTTATGCTGTAATTTTTTTATACTCATAAAACCCATCCGTATTTTATTTTTCCATCCTTTCCAATGATAATAACTCCGATTTATATCTGGTTTTAAAATTTGTATTCCTAAACGACGAGCCTCGCTCATATATGCATAAGAAGAATAATAACCGCCTCCATTAGAAATAACAGAGGCAAGAAATTCTGCATTAAAATGAGCTTTAAGATATGCACAAGTAAATGACAACATAGTATATGAAGCAGAATGCGGTTTGCAAAAAGAATATCCCACAAAAGATGAAATCATACCCCAGACTTTTTTAATAATATCTACACTATATCCTCGGCGCAAAGCACTAAACATAAATTTATTTTCCCAAAATGAGACTGAAGAATCTCTAGAATTACGGCTAACAACTTTACGAAGTGTTTCTGCCTCCGAATAACTAAACCCAGCCATAACCATTGCAGCATTAGATACCTGTTCCTCATAAACCATAATACCATAGCTCTCATCTAAAAATTTAAGATCAGGGTGAATTTTTACCCATGTTTTTCCACGTACTCTTTCTAAAAGAATATTAATATAACGATTTGCAGCTGGCCGAATAATAGATGAGTAAATAACTATATGTTTAAAATCTACCACTCTTGCTTTTGCCAAAAGTTGACGAGCTGCCGGGCTCTCTATATAAAACACACCCATAGTCTTCCCAGCCTTTAATAGTTCGCTTGTTTTTGCATCATCTACAGGTTGAATCTGGTGATAGTCTAGGTAATTACTATCAGAGGCTGATTCCCCATAATTAAGATTAATCTGTCGGATTGTATCGCGAACCACCGCGAGGCTACGATTACCTAAAAGATCAATCTTCAAAAGTCCTGAATCCTCTACCTGATCTTTTTCCCATTGAACGATCTGGACTCCTTTGGCTGATTTTACAACTGGTACATATTTATAGATTTCATCAGGCGTAATGATTACACCACCTGGATGGACTGATAGATAACGTAAGGCACCAATCACCTTGTTACTATCTTTTACCACATTAAATAATTCATCATTAAAATCGACACCAGTAAATCGAAAACTATTTTGGACTAAATATTCTAAATTAGAATTATTTGAATACCGAAGGACCCTCTTTGTAATACTATTAATTTCTTGGTTAGAAAGACCATAGATTTTACCTACTTCTCTTATTGCAGATCGAGATTTAAAAAAAACATGATTAGATACCATTGCGGTTTTATCTGTGCCATACCTATCAAAAATATATTTTAAAATACGATCACGCTCATCCCAAGGGAAATCCACATCAATATCAGGCATGTCTTCTCTCTCTGGGTGGATAAAACGTTCAAACTGAAGCATATATTTGATAGGGTCTACTTGCGTAATATACAAGCAATAACTCACTATCGAAGCCGCTGCTGACCCCCGGCCAATTGTAGCACGTGTCTGAGAGATAATATCTTTAACAATTAAAAAATAGGAAGCAAACCTTTTTTGATTAATTAGATTTAGCTCATATTCAATACGATGATTTATAGTATCGGTTAAGATCTTATATCTTTTTTTAGCACCATTATAAACTTTTTTTTTAAGTACCTGATTATATTTATACGAATCTTGTAATGATAGGCCAGGAAAAATAGTATTAATAAATGACCAATCTTTTTTACAACGATCTGCTAGGTAGCGACTGTTTTTAATTGCCTCCATACTATTTGGGAATAATTTTATCATTTCTTTTTCACTACGAAACCAATGCTGCTCTGTTTTAAAATCTTCTGGATCCAGATTCTTAATTGTTGTATTATTATAAATCGCTCTTAAAATAACATGTGCATTGTGGTCATCTGAATTACGCAGGTAAACGTCTCCCGTAGCTATAATCTCAAGATCTAATTTTTTGGCCATATCATGAACTTTTTTCTCTTCTAGTCCAGGACAAAGTTCTACAAAAAGATGGGAGTCTGGAATTATTGGCTTTAAACTATAAAGCGTATCTATTTTGTGTGAAAGGATAAAAAGGCCGCTAGTATTTGAATCAAGATTAGCTCTCAAATCTTTATCTGGTTGTTTATGTATATTAGATAACAAGCGACAAAGATTTGTATAACCATGTTGATTTTCAACAAG
>MDTC01014399.1_pt1 | contig 14399 bp, 21 predicted proteins | sample 811181 | NCBI WGS metagenome assembly MDTC01 (sample SAMN05326644, study PRJNA326480) | marine metagenome | isolation source: seawater | place: Pacific Ocean: North | collected 2011 | reverse complement strand
TAGAAGCCTTTTTGGGAATATAAAATTGAATTAAAAAGTATTTGAATAATTAATATAAAATGGAATTCAATATTAATTATTTGGCTAATATCAATAAACATGAAAGGGATGAACATGTAACTTTTGATGAGGGACCTCATATCTATACAGTAGATGGGGACGACAGTTTTATGAGCGTAACCACGTGGAATCACTCGCATTTTGGACATTTTGATGCAGACAAAATAATAGATAAAATGATGAAAGGTAAAAACTGGAAAGAAGGTTATAAATACTTTGGAATGACGAAGGAAGAAATAAAAGCATCATGGGATAAAAATAGAGATGAAGCAGCTGCTGCTGGAACTAAGATGCACTACGATATAGAATGTTATTACAACCAAATGAAAGTAGAGAATGATAGTACAGAATTTAACTGGTTTTTAAAATTTGATGATTGGGTAAAAAGAGATACAAATATGTTGCCTTATAGAACAGAAATGATAGTATGGGACAAAGAATTAAAATTATGTGGTTCAATCGATATGTTATATGAAAATGAATGTGGTGAATTAGAATTATATGATTGGAAACGTTGTAAAGAAATTAAAAAATCAAATTGGAATGATTTCGCAAAAACTGAATGTATTAATCATTTACCAGATAGCAACTTTTGGCATTACACATTACAATTAAATACTTATAAGTATATGCTTGAAAAAAATTATGGAAAAAAAGTAAATGGTATGTATTTAGTGTGTCTTCATCCAAATAATAATAATAAATCGTATTTAAAATTTAAAGTTCCATACATTAAACAAGAAATAAATGATTTAATGGAACTTCGATTGAATATGGTGTCTAATAAATAAGAAAGACTACTTAAAAATAATTTATTATTTTTAATCATATGAATCTGACAAACTGGAATTTATCATATCCTGCTCAAGTTATAATAATAAGTGAAACATTAGTTCTATCTTTTTTATTGAGTAGTGTCTTTATAGCACATTTTATATATAAACCTTGGTTAAAAAGACTAGAAGATGAGATAGAACCTGAAAAATATGAAGATAAATATAGATATTACGATGAGGATGAGTATGATTTAACGAATAGTAAAACAAATGAAAAAAACTTTACAATGGACTATACACCTGATGGTAGTGTTATTATGAAATATAATGAAAAAGATGAAGGATTTGAATATTGGTGTGACACAAAAAATATAAAATATGATTATCTAGATACAGTATCAAGAAAATATTGCTTATCTTATGATTGTTTTGGAATATATCAAGATAGAAGAGAAAGTTTAAAAAAACAAAAAGAACAAGAAAAAGAAGAACTAGAAGAAAAAATAGAGAAAAAAGAAGAAGAATCTATTTTTATAAAACAAAAAAAAATAGATACAAAGAAAATCGATAGGTCTAAAGGGGTTGTAGCATTAAAAGCCAATAAATTTATATATAAAGGAAAAACAAACGAATGTTATGTATTTAATAAAACACGGGATGATGAATTGGTAAATAATAAAACAAAGAAGAAAATGAGTTTTTTGGACTGGAAATTTGGAAAAAGTAACTAGTGTCTTTTTTTTAGTGCTTTTTTATACTTGATTACTAACTGTATTTAATTTATTTGTATGTTTTTGCAAATTATCCAATAATTGTTTTCCTTGTTGTTGAGCTTGAAGCGCGGGTTGTGCGGCGTTGAGAACTTTAGGTTCTATATTTTGTTGAACTTTAATAAATTTGTCTAGTAGATTATTAGCCATATTTACAGATTTAATACCTTTTGCTTGTAATGGACCCATAGCTGCATTTAATCTAGCTATATTTACTGCTTGACCAATTACAGGTAATGTTCCAAGAGCACTCATTCCGCCTTTTACTAGAGCCTCACCGGATGCTTGTCCCATTTCTCCAGCATATTGAACCAATTCATTACCTTGTTGCATTAATGCTGGTTTAAATTCTTCAATAACAAAAGTTGCCGTTTTCATAAATTCTTCTAATAGTTTACCAAGTGTTTGATTAAATTGATCAAATGATTGTTTAACTTCTGGATCTTCTAAAGCTTTATTTAAAACAATAATCATATTACCCATATTCAATGCACTCTCGGGTAATCGTTCTTCAAAATTTGGGTCATCAACAGTAATACCATATTTTTGTAAACCTTTTTTAACTAACGTATTTGTAAATATAACAAATCTAACCATTGATTCTTTTAAAAAAGTGCTAGGTAATGTTTTATAGAGTTTTCTGAATTCATTATCCATTTGTTCTTTCACTCCACTATCTAAAGTTTTAACTAATCCTTTAACATCCCAATTACCAATATCCTTTGCTGCTTGTCCCAAAGTTTCCTTAGCAACAGGAGTTTTTAACACTTCAGAAGTAACATCATTCATAAATTTTGATCTATCAAATCCATAAGCAGACATATATATTAACTATTTTGATAATTATTTTTATACCATTCTTTATAACCTATACACTTTACTACATCAAAAGATGTTTGTAAATCTTCTATCGCTATTTCATACGCTTTCTTTTCTAAATCCGATAATTGTGAAATATATTCATCAATCAACTCTTTTTCACTTTTATTTGTAGGCATGTTATTATTTAATCATTATTAATTTTTAAATATTAATTCAATTTTATTTTGATATTATACATATTAGATTTTCTTTGTACAATTTGTTTTGGATGAATATATCTGTAAGTTGAGATTCTATTTTATAATCTTTTTCCATTAAATATGATAACAATATATCTATATCATCAACACTAATAAACTCATTTTTATTTTTAGGATTTAATATTGCGTGTATACAATGTGGTGGACTTTCACAACAATATATATTTTCATATTTTGAATTTTTCTTTCTTGGTATTGTTTTTATTATATTTAAAAAATTTATATCACACGGTTTATTATTTACAATAATTATTTTTTTATAACATTTATTAATAGAATCAAGATGAATATAACTAGTCAATTTATATATAGTCATATATATTTAGTTATAAAAATAATTAAATAAATTTAATTATTGATTTATATATATATATGATAGGTGGTGATAAAATAGGAGAAGGTTCATATGGGTGTATATATCATCCAGCATTAAACAAAGATGGTAGTGAATCAAATAATAAAAAATATGTATCAAAAATACAGAAAGATAATAAATATGCTGATAATGAAAAGAAAATAGGTGAATTGGTGGTAAAAATTGATGGTTATATTAATCATTTCGCACCAATATTAATTAAAAATAAACTTAGTATTGCTAAGGTTAAAAAAAATATATTTAACGATTGTTCTGTATTAAAACGTAAAAAGAAAAGTAATAATTTAATTATAATGAAAATGGAATACATAAATGGTGATGATTTTATTGATTACCTTATAAAAAATAAAGAATCCGTTGAAATTGTAAAAAATCTAATTTCAACTTATACACATTTGTTAACTTCCATAAAACTTTTGACTGATATAAAAGTTATACATTTTGATTTAAAAGGTGATAATATTCTTTATAATGTTGATAAAGATATACCTATATTAATCGATTTTGGATTATCAATTAACATGAATGATTTAATTAATCAAAACATTTCATTAGAAAAACTAAAAAAATCATTTTATGTATTTGGTCCTGATTATTATATATGGCCAATTGAAGTGCATTATTTGTGTTATCTATTAAATGTAAATGATAGACCAAACAAAAATGATATTGAAAAAATATGTAAAGAATATGTGAAGGAAAATATAGCATTATCTATGAATTGTTCAAAACAATTTATAAAAAAATATTACAAAGAATGTGTTAATGAATTATTAAATATAAATTCATTGCCTTTTAATGAACAAATTAATAAAGTATTAAGTAGTTGGTTTACATGGGATAATTATTCTTTATCTATCATTTATTTAATTTTTATTTATTACTTAAACATCAATGGTTATATAAACAATAAATTGATTATTAGATTCAGTGAAATATTATTGTTAAATATTCATCCAAATTCAGAAAAAAGATTAAATGTTTTAAAAACAAAACAAGATTTTACTGAATTTTTATATAATATGAATATAGAAAGTGTTATGAACTTTCAAGAAGTAAAGGAAATGTTTTTATTTAATAAAGATAATATTAATAAAGCATTACAATATCAAAAAAAATTAATAGCTAAAAAATCTAAATCAATAAGATATTAATTGTACAAAGAAAAATTAATATCTTAATTAACGTCTACGTCTTCTACGGCTCTTTTTACGGCTCTTTCTTCTCTTTCTGCGGCTTTTTTTACTTTTTCTACGGCTCTTTTTGCGGCTCTTTCTTCTCTTTCTTCTTCTTCTTCTACCACCCATCATTCCTTCATCACCACTATCATCACCACTATCATCATCATCACCACCTTCACCGTGACCATCACCACCTCTTTGACTTCTTCTTCGTCTTCTTCTTCTTCTTCTACCACCTTTTTGTTCTTGTTCCATTTCTTCTTTGTGTCCCATTTCTTCTTTATGTTTCATACCTTCTTTTCCAGATTCAACAGCAGCGGCATTAGATGCTATACCACCACCTCTTTTTTTATAACTTTTCTTTGCTAGTTTTAAGACGTTTTTAAACGACATACCAGCATTTTGAGAACGGACATTCTTAACGTGTGCTAACCAAGCATTAGGCATTATAATATATGTTTAGATTAAAAATAAAATTGATTTAGAATTTAAATATTAATAGATATAAAATAGCTAAATATGGTAAAAAATAAACATGGAGGAAATCGTCATAAAAAAATGGCGTCTAAAAATGCAAAACCACAATCTTTCAATAGAAGAGTTCGATTTGCTAATAAAAGTGGTTCAGAAATATACGCAAAAGTTGAACGTGTATATGGAGGAAATAGAGCATTAATTACTTGTAATGATGGTCAAGAGCGTTTAATGGAATGGAGAAGAAAATTTGCTGGTAGAAATAAACGCGATAATTTTATAGGAGAAGGAAGTATAGTATTAGTAGGTAAGCGTGAATGGCAAATAATGCATGATGCGAAAAAAGAAAAAGTGGATTTATTAGAAGTATATAATTCAGGTGAAGTAGATACACTAAAAAAGAAGAAAGTATGTGAAGGATTATTTGGTAAAGAAGATAAAAAAGTGGAAGAAGAAACAATTGAATTTACAAATGATGCATCTAAAGATGAATATTCTTGGTCAAAAGATAAAGATAGTAAAGATGGTAAAGTATCCGGTGATATTAACGAAACAAATATAGATTTAGGTGATAATGTAAATTGGGATGATATTTAATCTTCATTACTATAAATACTTTCTAAAATGATTTGTTGTAATTCTTCATCATATGCTTCTTCAAATTCATCTATTATATTATTAACGGTGTGGTCTATTGTGGTATTAAAATAATTACGTCTAACTTCATTTTGAACTAATCTAGTAAATAATTGTTCAAAATCTATATGACTATTACTAATATCATTTTCACTAATATCATTAAATATGTTATCACTAATATCATATTTTTTAATTTCTTTGTATTTAAGTTCTCTTCTACAAACAGGGCATTTATAATCTTCATCTTTCAACCATCTATTAATAGCTTGGGTATTAAACAAATGTCCGCAAGGTAATTTAGATATTTCTTGATCTATTTCAAAATCCATCATAGTAATAGGACATTCGTTTTGAGATAAATCATTTTTATATTTAATAATTTCAATGTTTTCTATTGCATCATCAGAAGCTACTTTTTTATAAGGATTTTTTTCAAGAAAACTACTATTTATAATATTATCAACTGAATTTAGTGTGTGTAGAGAGTTATTAAAACGAAAAGGATTAAAATCCATAGAAATATTATGTCGCGTTGGGGGTAATGTAAATAAATTCATAAATTCGTTCTCAAAATCAATATTAAGATTATTGCTAGAAATATCAAAATTAAAAGTTCCTAATCGAATATTATTCATTATTAAATATAATAATACAAATTATATTTAATATTTAATTTAATATTTAATCAAATAATTCTTTTAACCCATTAATATTATCGTATCTATTTTTATTTAACAATTGAATCAAAATATCATAAGGAGAAGTATTTTTTAATTCTTCAAATCCTTTATCACATAAAATATTTAATAGGGTTGGATTAAAACCAGAAAGCATAGTTACATTGTTTTCAGTGGTTTTTGTAGGGAATCCACTAGTTTGTCTTAGATTCCAAAATAAAATATTAGGAGGATTATATGGAATACCATTATGATTTAATCCCGTTTCTTGGAACATTTTTTTAATACATTCATACAAATGTTTTGAATCAAACACATCACAACTACTATTATTAATTTGCATATCAGATAAAATAACTAAAGTTAATTGTTCAACTTGTTCAAGTAACATTTTACTGTTAACAATAGCATCAAGAATAAGCTTACAAGCACTATAAATATCAGTATTCATACCCCAGGGTGCTTTTCTAACTTTCTTAACCTTATCACAAAAAGTAGCACAATCATCTAGATTTACCCATTCAGGAACAGAGGTAAAAGTCATTACCCGATTGCGAAAAATAGGAGTTGTCTTTTCAGCAATTCGAATACCTAAACCTATAGCATTATATAAAGGTAAACAATTATCAGTTTCCATAGAACCAGAAGTATCAACTAAAGGGATCATGTTATTCAAACCAGAATTGAGTTTAGAATGATTTTTCCATTGTGAATTAATAGTTTCAATCATAAGTTTTGCTTCTTCATCCGTTTCTTCATATGAAGTGTATTTAATAGCATCTTTTACAAAATCATATATTTCACATCGTTTTCCTTTAATAGTTTTATTTTTTTCTTTAAGACCTTCCAAATATTCAACAAAGTTTTGTTTACATTTAATTCTATCATCATCTTCACTTCTTTGCTCCATTTTACCGTTTTTACTGGTTAAGTTGAAAAAAGCTGTTTTTTGTTTAGAAAAGGTTACACTTGTTACTTTGTTAGGATTAATATGTCTCCATTGTTTGTTACATTGTTTAATTTGAGTAGTATCAAGTATTTTATTAAGTGTTGAACAAATAATTCTATATTCTTTTCTAGCCTTTCTATCAGCAGCAATAATTTTTTCACTAGTTTTTGCTGTTTGATAATAACGATTAAACATATTTTTAACAAGTTTACTATAAAACCATTTAAATTTTTTAGACTTTTCTCTTGGAATCCACTTCGCAATTAAAGTAATTTCTTTACTATTTCCAACAGTTTGAGATTCAAGATCTTGTTTTAAATGAAAATTTGTTAATTCAACCAACCATTTAATAAATGGATGTTCATTATCATTAGTTGTATTATAAATATAATTAGCCAAATACTTAACATCTTTCCAAGATGCGTATGGTTGTGATAAATCTTTATTTAACATTAACGTTTCAAAAATATAATAAGCATAACTTTCATTTTTTTCATACCAAGAAAGTAACATCATATATGTAAGAAGACGTTCTCCTTTGCCTTTTTCCATATCTCTTACATGAAGTGTTAATTTTGCTAGTAACAAAAGTAAATTATGATCTTGAGTTTTTAGTAATGTATTAAACTTTTGTTTTAAATCTGCATGATTACTTGTTCTAACTAATTGAAAGTAAAATTGAGTCAATAACTCATGAAATGCGGAACTATATCTAATTTCATAGTGATTATTTTCACCTAATTGAATATTATCCAAACTTGCTACCAAACTACTCATTATATTATCTTAATCGTGATTATATCTTTAAATGGTTTTTTTAGTTTTATTATGTCTTTTCCTGTAGTTTTTCTTTGTACCTTGATTTGTTTTGTTCCTTTCCTGATACAATATATATAAACAATTCAAATCTTGAAATAATGAAATTGTATCCTTCCATTTAATATCTTCTATCTTTGGTTTCGTATCAAAAAAATTATATTGATTTGGGTTTCTTAAATATTTAATAACATTTTCGGGATTCAAGTCTACATTATATTTTAATATCGATTTCAAAGAATGTTTCCTTTTATTTAATATACTATTTGTTCTCAACAAATATAACAAATTTTCTTTACTTATCATTTTATTATTTAAAAATATATTTTCACTTTTTATATATTCTAATTCCTTTTTTTTATTAATATATAAATAATAAATCCAAATATTCTCCGTGTCTTCATAATAAAAATCATTATACAATTTATCTTCTGTTTCTATTTGTGTTAACCAATCATCTTCTAATTTAAATTCTTCCATACTATTACTATAATAAATTAAAAAAGTTATATAATTTTAACTTATTATATTAAATTCGTATCAGGTAATAATGGGTCATGATCATATTCTTCCTCTTCTTCTTCCTCACTTTCTGTAAAATATTGATATTTTTCAGCCATAGCAATTGTTAAAGCAACATCTTCCTCATTTTGTAGTGATTTCCAATCATCATTTTTTTCATCCTTTTTATTAATAATTTTTAATTTTTCTTGTTTTCTTTCTTGTTTTTTTTGTTTTTGAGTCAGCTTTCCACATTTATATTGTGGTGTAAAAGAAACTTCTCCTCTTCCAACCAATGAACCTTGTTCTAACATTTTACTATATCTTTTTTTGTGTTGATAATTATTTGAACAATCTCTTCTATAATTTCTTCTATCATCTCTTCTATAATTTCTTCTATCATCTCTTCTATCATTTCTCCTATCATTCGGTCGTCTATTATCTGATTTTCTTTGATTAAATTTAGATCTAAATCTATTATTACTACTATTATTTAAATTATTAAATCTTGAAGATTCATTCGATTTATTAGAAGAATTATTAAATCTTGAAGATTCATTCGATTTATTAGAAGAATTATTAAATCTTGGAGATTCAATCGATTTATTAGAAGAATTATTAAATCTTGGAGATTCAATCTTTGTTGTTTTATTAGAAGAAGGTGTCTCTTTTAAACATGCAAATCTGTCGGTCATATTTATATATTATATACAAATTTATATATATTATCTAATCAATTTTATATAATCATTTAAAGAAATAAATATATCTATATATGTCTCTTCACAGCAACATTATATTTTAATTTAGTTTATTATCACTGCAGAATAAGGACTTTTTAAGAGACAGAATATAAAATTGAATATATATTATTCATGTTGTTAATTGTAATATGAATAATGTTAGTTTATGTATTCCAAAAGTACATAAAAAATATGATTATAAATGGATATTTAAAATCGTCAACAAATATAGAATAGGGAAAATTAAAAAAGTGAATATAATACCCTATCACAATTCGTATTATTTCAATAAAGTCGTAATTGAATTTGAATATTGGTTTAATACAACTCGTAATATAGATATTAATAAACACTTAATTAATGGTGGTAATATAAAAATTATATATGATGAATATTGGTTTTGGAAATGTTTTAATAATACTAAGAAACAATAACACTTGATAAAATATCATTTTCTGTTATCGGCTTTGCTTCTATATATCCATTTCGCATATCGTAATGTAAATTTGACATAGAAATATTTCTTTTGATAATATCCTGTGTTAATATATTATGATTATCATAAAATCCCATTCGAACTCTTGTTTTCTTTGATGTTGGTATTTTTTCTGTTCTATTTACGATATAATATAAAACAGTTTTTTTTCTTCCAACTTGTTTTTTTTCATTATGAACTTTACATAAATGATGTTGTAAATGAATTTTTCGAGCAAATCCTCTACAACAATCTTTGTGCGGACACTGATAAGGTCTTTCATTTTCAGGTGTATGTTTCGCCAAAACATGATGTTTTAAATTTGTTTTTGGTCCAGTAGTAGAATAATCACAGTGCTGACACTTATGAACTACTTTTCTGTTTTCTTTGTTTTTTCTGTAATATTCAGTACTTTTGCACATTTTATTATATAGGTCTCTTACTATAAAATAAAAAAAACCGTGTTTAATAACACAGTTTTATTTTTTATTTTTTTATTTTTTTATTTTTTTATTAAGCGAATTCATCAGCGACCATAGGGTCATAACTATCTCCACTATCAATGAATTCATTACCATTATTTTTTGGACTATTTTCGTTTGCCCTCGCAAGGATTGGGTCATCATTTATCCTCATAAGGCTTTGATTTTCTCTCTTACGCTTTAACAGGTCTTCATCAGTTGGAATCTTAGATTTCAAATTAATGACTCCAGTAGGGAAATAGTTTACGTCTTCCTTCTTAGGCTTTTCAGTATAACTAATTCCTATGTGCCAGAACCACGGTTTACCACTTTCATAGCGCAAATGAATCTGTTCGCCGTTTTGAAGCTGCTCGAGAATCTGTTGATTTCTTTTTGTCCAGTTCCAACTGTTAGGTCGAAAATGAACAAACGCCTTCTTGTGATCACCATAATGAATCACATCTACACGGTCAACAAATCCCCAATTTTGTTTAATAAACACACCTTTCACACGACGAAAGCCTATGTTATTAAACATGCGAGGGATACATATCGAAATACCATTAGTATCGATGCTATTGGTTTTGAAGTGTTCGTTCTTCTCTACAAACGTCTTCGACATTTTTTTTACATTAGTTTTCATGACTTGAGTTATTACAGACATTATAGTGTTTGTTGGTTGTTTGGAATAAACAAATTTACATGATTAAAATCAAATCAATTTTTTAAATTATATAATTTACCTTCTTATTTATAGTATAATTTTCATTATTTTATACTTTAATATGTATATAATAATGCCTATCTATACAAATAAAAATGTTGAAATTAGTAAAAAAAATAATAAATATCAATTTAGCATTAAAGATGTAAAAGCAAAACATTTTTGGAACACAACTTTAAATATTATAGATTTTAAAGAAAAGAAAACAAATAAAAACATGATTGTTACTATTGAAGCTGATAGTATTGAAACTCTACCTTCATTATTAAAAACTAAATCAAATAAACTTTCTAGTAGACATATAATAAATTTATTCAAATGTTTTTTAAAACAAATTAACAGTTTAGAAAAAGATAATCTTGGTATTCATAATTTAGATTTAAATGATTTTATTATTGTAAACAAAGATGAAAATAGATATAATGCTAATATCATATTTATTAATTCAAGTAAATTTACTGATTTAAAAAATAATTTCTTTTTATTAAAAACACCTTCTGAAATTAACCAAGCTATAAAAGGACAATTCATTTCTCCTGAACTCAAAAATAATAAAAATATCCCTTTCAAACTACATAAGTCTACTATATATTACTCTATTGGACAATTACTTACTTACAGCATAAATAATGAAAATATACTTAATGAAAAAAAAGATTTTGAAGTGTCTTTAGAATCTATTTATGATAGTAAAATTTATTATGCTATTATGAGATGTATTGAAATTAATCCGCGAGAACGATATTATTTATATATTTAATTAATATATATGTCTATTTACATTATGGCTAAAAAAGCAAAAATGAAAAAAAAAACAAGGGAATATAATCATGTTTCTCCTTTTTATTTAAACATGACGCATACTGGTCGATTAATTACACCTTGTAATGAAAATACACCCACACCTGCTCCACAAAGATGTTATGGTCAATATTTAAAAAAGAAAGTTAGAGAATATGTTGACTCAAACGTTAATGTTACACACAAAAGTATGCCTGATTTTACTTCTTCTCAATATACTGCTAACTTAACATCAAAAGCTATTCAAAATGAAAAATGCTGTCCTGTTCAAACACCTAATTGTTATAATAATTGTGAAGGTCTTTTTAAAGGTCCACCTACTGTTACAAAAGATTTAGGATATAAACCAGCATCTTGGCGTATAGCAAAGAAAAAAGCAGATAGAGTTTGTATGTGTGATTCTGATTATAAAAAAAATAATTATGAATCACCTATTTATGGAAATCGTTCTTATAAATGTTCATAATTATAATCCGTAGTGATAATTAATATACCTATCACATATTTTACTAAATTTATACATGTTCATTTTTTCTTTGTACAATTTTTTTTTACATTGAGGACAACAATAAACATGAAATTTATATTTTGTTCCATCCACCATAATCATCTTATAATAAAATGTTTTACTTGTTATCGAATAACAATTAAAGCAAGATTGTAACCATCCTTCTTTCGGTAAATGCGAATCTTTAAATATTTCAACGATTTTAACTTCAGTCATCCATATGTATTATAAAAGTTTAGTATTATTTTATACTATACGCAGTATATAAGAATGAGTTATTTAGATACATTAAAAGAATTAATAAAAAAAAATAGATATAGGCACCATACAGGTGCTGAACCTGTAAATACAGATAAATATGATGTTGTAGACTCAAAAACAGGAGAATTAAATTTTGTCCATCCAAACTATACAGGTGGAACCAGATATAATAAAGATTGGATGTTAATACAGTATAATAATAATAATAATAAAAAGAAAAAAGGTAAAGTTCCTACTGTTGAACAAATCGTAGAAAGAATGAAAAAAAAAATAGAAAAAGACATAATACAAAAGGAAAAAAGAGAACAAAAGGAAAAAAGACAAAAATATAAAAGAAATAAATCTAAAAAGAAAAAAGCTCGATTACGTAAAAAAAGTAAATTGGGTAAAAGAATAATAGCAAAGAAAAAAGGTGGAAGAAGATATACAAAGAAAAGACGGCGTTGATTATATTAATTTATCAATAATTAATATAATGAGTAATGAAGTAAAAGAAGAACTTGATAAATATGGAGTTCTTTGGTACAAAAAAAAATTAAACCCCGATCAAGTAAAATACCATCAAAAACATATGAATAAGGCAACATTTATAAAGTATTCACCAGAAATGAAAATAGAAGGCGAATACCTTTATACGAAAGGTTTTGGTCAAGATTTGGAAAACTATGATACAGATAGTAAAATATATAAAGATGGTATTGTTTATGCTTTAAAAGCAATAAAAGAATTAAATGATAAAGGAATATATCATGGTGATATATTAAGTGGTCATGAGGGGACAGACATACAAGACAAGAATATAGTATATGATGGTAGCGAATATAGATTAATAGATTTTGGTCCAAGAACAGAAAAAAAAACATTGGAACCGATGAAAGTAAATCAAAATATGAACCCAAATAGACCAAAACCTACAGGTATGAAGGCTGATGCAGAAGATCCTTTGGAACAAGAAAAAAATTTATTAATTAACTATAATAAAACGGCGAAATTAAGAAAACACGAGGAAGAACAAAAGATAAGAAGACAAGAGAATATGAGGAAGGCTAGAGAGGCTAGGAGACAATCAATGAGAAAAGGATCAAATAAAAAAGTTCGAAGACAACAAAGTTTTGTGATGGATATAGATGATATAGATGATAGTGACGATGAAATGCCGTTTAACGTAGGAAATATACCATTTTCATTAGGTACAAATAGAAAAGGAGGAAAGAAAAGAAGACGTAGAACTAAAAAGAAAAGAAAACGTAAAAGAAAAAGAAGAACAAAGAAAAAGAAAAAGAAAAGAAAAAGTACAAAGAAAAAGAGACGAAGAAGACGTCGTTAAAATGCTACAAATGTATGATCATGAATATATTTAGATGATATGATGGCTCCAATCATACCATATAAAACTAAATCCCTCCAATCTTTAGGTTCATAAATCATAGAACCCAAGTATGTAGATGCTGTAGTGCTTGCTCCAATAACAGTGGATACTACAAACTGATTAAGTAAGTAATTTTTCATATAATATAAGTTAATAGAATAATTTTATATTGTAATTAAATAACATATGGGAAATTATTTATATGGTAGAGACTTGAAAGAGGAATGGATGGAACAAAAATATATAAGAATGGAAAATTTTTTATCATCGCGTGATAAAAGAGATCTTAGAAATGTAATTGAACATTTAGAGGGACATAGATTATGTAATAAAGTGAAATTAATGAATAATCATTCAGTGGAAAATAGAGGTAGAACACAAGCATTATTATTTTCAGATAACTTTAAAACAGAAAAACAAGAAGAAGCGACAGATTTGGATAACTATTTTGATTTTGTGATGATGAATTTAAATCCAATAATAATGCCGAAAATAAGAGAAATGTTTAAAATAATAGGATTAGGAATGTTTAGAATATTGAGAATAACAATACATTATATACCACCAGGTGAACCAGAACAACAAATACATCATGATGGTCATCCGTGTGATGATATATTTTATATGAGCATACCTTTACATGATACAACACCAGAAATGGGTTCAACAATAGTTTATAATGATAAATATGTGAAACAATATAGAAAAGAATTTAAACCAGAAAGTTTAGAATATTATAATCAAGTAGAAAGTTAT
>MDTC01004808.1_pt1 | contig 14403 bp, 3 predicted proteins | sample 811181 | NCBI WGS metagenome assembly MDTC01 (sample SAMN05326644, study PRJNA326480) | marine metagenome | isolation source: seawater | place: Pacific Ocean: North | collected 2011 | reverse complement strand
TACCTTTTCCGTTTAGATTCAAAAATTAAATCAAGAAGATATTTTGAAATGCGCGGCGATAATGCGTGTATAATAAATCCTCAAAGTTCTTTTGATCAGGGCGCTATTAAATTTAGTGATATTGTAACAGACATATTTCCACAACAGTATCAAAATGAACTGATGGATCCTTCAAACTCTATCTTTACATTGGATTATTCAAAACCGGGCCCATTTGAAAAAGCTATGATGACTACATCGGTTATAGGTTACGTTAGGATGGTTTGCTTTGAGGCACTGATGAAGGGGGCAATTGCTTACAGTTCTTGGGACATCGATTTTGTAACTCCAGACCCTCTATTTAGAGAGTATGTCTACAGGCTTGTAATTAATAGCTTGGAAACTCAACCAGCATTTCAAGAATACTCTACATTTGTTGATGATGCTTTTCAAAAAATGACTGGAACGTCTAACAGAATATCTGCTGTGAAAAAAATAGTGGATCGACAATTGACAAATTCAATATCGATACTTTGTAAAGTATTGTTTGAGAATGATGAAGACGAAAAATATGTCAATTGGTTTTTAAATAGAATGTTTATAGTAGATGCGCCAAAAGATAGGGCTTTATCTGATAACAGTTGGATATCTGAACTAAGTTCAGAGCAAATTTATCAATATAGAAAAAACGCATTCACGTACATGGAGAGATACATTAGAGTATCTGGTAGTTTAAATGATATTTTGATTGCACCTGGAGATGATTTAGCAGAAAATCAAAAAAATGCATTGTTTGATTTTATTAGATTTAATGATAACTATAGTGATTCATTCTACAGCAAACTTTATAATGAAACAGATCCGGAATTTATGAATGTTCCTATAGTTTTAGATATTCCTACAACGGAAGAGGTAGAAAGTTTTGAAATAGGAAATCAAGATAATTTAACACTCTTAGAGGATGTATCTATCGACAACGACCAGTGGCCTGAAAAAGAGTTATGGTCTTTAGAGGATTTTACAAATTTACTAATTTCTATTTTCAATAACAATCCAGGAGTCCAGAAGTACATCTATCACTTACTAATGAAATATTATGATGACCAAGATCAAACATCCTTATGGCACGGTAAGCCAAAAACTTTAAGAGAAAAAATGCCTGTAAAAGCGATAAGAAGAAAGCGACAACATTTTATTTTCAACAAAAGAGATGATTTTTCTCATAAAGTAGAAAAGCATTTTGAAGATGCAGTTCGAGGTAGCGGAGCCGAAAACACTGATTTCTTTTTTGTTTCAGGTTTGAGAGAACAAAGTGGAAAAACTTTGCACGATTTTCTTACAGCTCAAGATGGTATCACGCCAAATCCGACGCCAGTTGAAGAAGATACGTATTCTAGGCTTAAGTTTGATGACAGATTTTATATTGCAAGTTCAGATGGTGTAGACTTGTTTGAACAAGATATTGAAGAGTCTGAACTTCCAGGTAACATATCAGATTATTGGAATTCAAATACAAATGCAGGAAGCGCACCAAACCGCGGCCTGGTGCCTTCTAGACCTCTACCATGGCAACCTCGCTCTCTTGAGGACACTGATGTTATAAAAACTGGAAATCAGGAATGGGTGACAAATTTTCAAGGTCTAGAAAAAAATTCCAACATTTACAAAAATGTAACAGGAGAAGTTACCGAGGAAGAGTATCTTAATTTTATAAGTGCAACTCAAGGCATACTTAAAACAGAAACATGGGAAGAATATGTTATTGATTTGGTGGGTGATGCATCGCCTATATTTGATCAAATTGGAGAATCAGGTTTTGACCCTGAAGAAGAAATAAACAGCTCTAGGCAAGAGGATATAGCTAATTATCTTAAGGTCGCTGCTAATTGTCTTCCTCAAGAAAATGGAGAAGAAATCCGTCACGCACATAGAGTATTACTTTGCCCAAGCCATGGAGAATCTCCATATAGGGAAGCAGTATTTGCAACAGACTATGTAAATACATGGCCGAATTGGCGAGATGATAACTGCGAGACTAATACGGGACCACCGAGCCCGACAGTATTTAATATTGCACGAGGACCTGGTTTTGTGGCAACCCCTTGGTTGGATAATATTTCTACAGGCGGTAGCAAAGGTCGGCAGTATACTTATTTTAAAAATAATCTTAAGATTAAATACAATTCAGCAACTGAAAAATACGACATGGCCAACGGGGCTGAAATTCTATTGGGCCAAAATGATTACAAGGTACCACTTAGAATTTTAATAACGCAGGTAAAAGACCAGCAAGGAAACATATTAAAAGTATTTGCCAGGCACCTAATTCCCAAGGCACTAACCTTTAATATATCAGATACAACCCGCGGTGATAAGGTTGCGGCTGCTGTTAGGAAAATTACAGAAGGTTTTACAGAATTTTTTGTAGGAGGATATGAACTTGCAGCACAACATACAAATCCGAGAGCGGACGCACTCTTTAATTCTAACCATGCCGCCGTCCTCGGCGGCCGACGGCGGGTGTCATTTCCCTCCGAGTCAGAAGGTGAACAATTAAATAAATCATTGACTTATCTTTTGGGCTTAAATGATGGCGGCGGTAACGGTGGTAATGCACCGGTATTTACAAGAACTATTGACAACCAAACCCCCGGAAATCAGAGTCATGCCCCATCTATGGCATCAATTTCAAAGATTTGGTCTTATGTTGGTCTTGAAGAAGCCGAGCTTCAAACAGGACACTTTACAATAGATGAGCAAAAGGACTCGTTCTCTGAATTTGACAAGTATTTTAAGAGACATCCTGGTAAACTTCTTAGAAAGCCAACAGGAACAATACTAGGACCAACAACGATTGGGCAACAACTAACAGATTTAGGATTTATCGAATTTGGCGGTGTTGAAACTACAGTTGATGCCTTGAGTCAAGAAAATGAAGCTATATTTGATACATTGAAGAATAGGATATCAATTTATAACAGGGCATCACAACACTCGTTATATGAATCCAGTCTTGACAAACTAATTGAAACAGATTCACGAAAATTGATAATAACAATCGGGAATCTAGTAGGTTGGTATTCTCAGCGTAGAATAGATGGTTTCTATGGAGCAACACACGAAGGTGTTCATTCTGACTTTAGTCAAAATGGTGTAAGAAAAACTAGGGGAATTTATCACGCAAATCTTTGGATTGCCGGCGATGCCGGCCTCGACGCTCTCAAGAATGAAGCAGCAGATTTTGATTGTGGCCCTTCTTTATTTTATGGTGACGGAAGATTTTTGTTTGAAAGTTATATGGCCGGTCTTAGGAAAGAATATCAAATTGCCGTTGATTCTGGTATTGACGCTGGCGCTTCCTTTGGCCAATATCGGACAACGTTCAAACACTATAGAGAGCAAAATCTATACAAGCTTAGAGAATCGGTCTTCGCAGACACCGGTGCAGGTTCTGATATAATAAATCAACCAGGTACCCTCGGTGGAAAACAACAGCTCCGAGAGACTAATGGCGGCACAACTCTGATAAGACCCAAAACCTTGGCAACGCTTAGGAGTGATGTTCACACATCGCAACAAACACTGTTTCAGTTGCACAATGAAATAGGTAACGACCCGGTGTCTCAAGAAAGTTGGGATAATCTCCCAGTTGTCAAATTGCACCAGGGAATAACTACAAACCAGTCTGGAGGAAATCTTGGTGCTGGAGCAGAAGACACGCAGGCATTTTATGATTTTTTTAGTAATTTAAATTTAATGTTTGCTGATTTTTCCGAAACATTTGACAACGTAGTTTCAAACCCTCAGATGCCCACTATAGATTATGCGTTTGCTGATCGAGAAGGGGAAGGTGGAGGAGAATACATTGTCTCTTCTAGGTACGGAGATGTTTCAGAATTGCAGACGTCTTTAAACCGTTTAGCTGACGAGATTCGACAGGTACCTACTATGAAAAATTATTTTGACAATTTAAGAGAAGAGAGAGAAAGGTACCCACAAGTTTTAGAGGCAGAATCTCAAAAGTTCGACCAGGCATTACAATGGGCAGAACAGTTAATACGAGAATTATATAGAATTATAGCAGGTCTTGACCCTAGGGCAAGTGCTATTCTAGAGGAATTAAACGTAAAGCATGGTTTGCGTATGAATCTTGCCATAGATCAGATTAAACATACAGATATATTAGATTTTAGACCAGGTTCAAATTATGATCTAGGTTCAAATTTAGGAAATGTTGGCGGTCTCCCCGGCGCAGGAGGCTTCGGTGGTCTCCCCGGTATCGGAGGCTCAGGAGGTGGAAATTCTGACAATCAAGCAGATACAGACCCAAGTGCCGGCATCGAGACTAGTGAGCTTATTAAAAAACTTTGGCACCAGAATTCTGAAGCAGCAGAAGAGGAAAGAATAGGTAGATTAAAAGTAAGAGAAAATTTTGAAGGGTCTACATTTATCTCTAGAGAGTACACCAGTATTCCAATAGCTGCATTCGAAAGAGACCTTTATATACCAGATCCTTGCGAACCAAGCACTAATTTGATGGATATGATATATTTAATACGTTCGCGAGATAATGAAATGATAACAGGACTATCCGAACAGAGTGATTTCAAGACATTTTACGAGTTTAGTGTACCATATAGAAAGATCGGCTCTTTGCTTACAATACATAGTACTTCTATGCTGGCAGGATACAGTGGTATGCCTAGTTTTCTATCCTCAACAAAAAGTTCGTTGGCTTCAGTGTTTAGACTGATGGCATCAAGAAACAATTTTAATTCACAGCCTGACGGTACATTTGGAACAAATTTTAGTGAAATTGAAATTGCGTCTGCAATGGGAAATGGTTTTCCTGCAGGCGGAGAAAGTCTTGATTGTTTTTCTTTACCAGGACTTAACGAGTGGTTTACAATGTTGAAAGAAATGATTGCAGAATTTATATTAAATTTCCCAGCAGTTGTTCTTAGGGGAATTGCAGATCAAATAGATCCAGCATATAAAGAAATGAAAAGTCACTATTATGCATGCGAAACTCCAACTTTAAATTTGAGTGCCCTAGGACTTAGAGCCGGAAACGATAAGACAGAATTTGGTCTAAGGGGCAAAGAAAAAGGTAGTAAAAAATATATACCAATTTTTCCTAGTTTTCCCATCGATTTGGGTATTGGAACAGCTAGAATGTTGAACCTTTTTAATTCTGATGGTGGTGCCTATCTAGGAAAATCAATTGATAGACTAGTCTCATATACTATTGGTGGGCCCAAGCAATTAATTGACGCTTCATACGCATTTCAAGTCCCTTGTCTTGAAGATGAAAATTGGAATCAAACCGGAGATTTTAGAAACTGGAGCAGATATATGATAGGCAATTATGGAAGATATGGACATCCTCTGACGCCAATAACCTTGCTAGCCTTAAGCACTAGACACTTGCCAAGAGATCGGGAATATAGGAGCCAATCCTGTCAGATAAGTTCATTTGCTGAAAGACAGATCGTACCTGGTGTTTGCAATGAGGACGAGGAATAATATGCAAGCGACTATTTAATATAAAACAAGAGGAAAACAGTATGTTCCAACCCAAATATCCTTTAGAATTGTCCGACATAGAAGGTGCTTATGCTGGGATTAAAGATTTAAAAGAGAATGTAAAACAAAACGTAAGATTTCTTTTGCTAACTTCTCCTGGCGAATGGCCTGGTCATCCTGAAATAGGCGTGGGTGTAAAAAGATTTTTGTTTTCAAACTATCCATCACCAGAAATATTAAATATTCATAAAAAAGTAAAAGAACAATTTTCTAGATACCTTCCGTTTGTAGAAATTGAAACAGAAATAATTGATAAAGACGAGTCAGGAATTAGTTATATAGATAGAAACGAGGTAAAATTAGTAGTGAGATATGCTGTGCCATCTTTGAATTTTTCAGACTCTATGACTTTAGGTATGAGTTATACACTATAAGAACTGGTTTATAACAAAGTAGAGTACTAATTATTTTTATAAGAGAGAAATTAAAATGCCAAAAAAAATTATTCCAATAGATTATACTAGCGCCGACTTTGAAACTATAAAAAGAGATCTTGTAAATTATGCTAAAAAATATTACCCAAATACATATAAAGATTTTAATGAGGTTTCATTTGGTTCCTTAATGACAGATTTGGTTGCCTATGTTGGGGATAGTCTTTCCTTTTATCTTGACTATAATGCAAATGAGTCTTTTTTAAATACAAGTTTAGAATACGACAATGTTGTTAAGCATGCTCAACAATTAGGATATAGACATCGTCCTTATGGATCATCAACTGGTACTGTTGAGATAATGATTCCGATACCAGCAAGTGATGCAGATGTAGCACCAGATAACTCGTATATGCCAAGAATATCTAGAGGATCAACATTTTCAACAGCTGGAGGTAATGTCTTTACACTAATAGATGACATTGAGGTATTTAAAAGTAATTCAGAATTAGTAGCGAATCAGATATCATCGGATGGGTCAAAAACAACATATTACATTGTGAAGGCAACTGGTAGGGTGACATCGGGCCAAGAATCACAAACAACAATTCAAGTATCGGATTACAAAAGATTTTTAAAACTAAAAATACCAGGTTCTAATATTTCAGAAATAATTTCAGTTGTTGACTCTGATGGAAATGAATATTACGAAGTAGATTATCTTAGTCAGAATGTGGTGTATCGTCCAGTAATGTCTAGGACAAATATAGAAAACCAAACAGATTCAACTGCACCCTCTGTGATGAGAGCTTATCCTGTTCCTAGAAGATTCATTGTTGATAGAAGTGATGAAGAGGTATATATAGTTTTTGGATATGGATCAGAGAGTGAGATAAAAGATAATCAAGTTACAGATCCCTCCGAGGTAATTTTAGATATTGCAGGCAAGAATTACGTATCAAATGCTAACTTCGACCCTAGTAAGCTCATGACTACTGATAAGTTTGGTGTTACACCCGTTAATACAAATCTAACAATAAGATACAGAACAAACACACAAGACAACGTAAATGCAGCCGCAGGTACTGTTACAAAAGTTTTGTCACCTTTATTAGAATTTAGAGATATTCAAAAACTTGAAACATCAAAAATAAATTTTATAACTCAAAATATACAAGTAAATAATCCTTTTCCAATAAATGGCGACATAACAAATCCTACTACCGAAGAGATAAAACATAGAGCTGCTTCAACATTTGCTATGCAAGGAAGAGCAGTAACCTTGAGAGACTACATAGCGGCAACATATGCAATGCCGGCTAATTTTGGTGCTGTAAAAAGAGCAATCATATATAGAGATAATGATGATTATCGAAGAAATATGAACCTTTATGTGATAGGCGAAGGTATAGATTCTAAATTACAAAAATGCAGTGCTGCAGTGAAAAGCAATTTACGAACTTGGCTCAATTCTGTAAGAATGATTAATGACAGTATAGACATTTTTGATGCAACAATTATAAATTTGGGGATAGAATTTACAGCTTTATGTCCACCAGACATAAACAAGAATGCAGTTTTCAATAAAGCAAAAAATGAGATATTTGAAAAGCTAAATGATTACAGACCAGAAATTGGAGAATCTTTTAATATAACAGAAGTGTTTAAAATACTAAAAGATGTAGAAGAAATACTAGATGTTACTGAAATATCAGTTACTTCAAAAAGTTCATTTAGTCACTCTGATTTTATGTACGATATAAATTCTAATATATCAGAACATAGAAGAATGTTACACTTACCTAAAAATTGCATTTGGGAACTTAAATTTAAAAATGATATAACAGGGACGATATTATAATGTCAATAAAAAGATACCTAGCAACAAAAGATAATACAATTTCTAGCGCGTTTAAAGTAAATTTATCAGATAGAGGCGTAACTTCAAATATGGGTTCGTCAGATATATTAGAAGTCTTTTCTATTTTTGGGCAAGCTAGCTCTTCTTCTCTTGAGCAATCCAGGGTATTGCTATCTTTCCCTGTGAATGATATCCATTTGGATAGGCAAAATGGTATAATTCCTGCATCTGGATCTGTTAAATTTAAAATGAAAATATTTAACGCGCAACACAACCAAACAACACCAGAAAAAATTACTTTCAGCGCCGCTCCCTTAGTAAAAGATTGGAATGAGGGTTCAGGACTAGACATGGAAACGTATATGGATATTGGCCCCAGCAGCTGGCATTCGGCTAGTTTAAATGTAGCTTGGGCGAATACGGGAGGTGACTTCTTAAACTCTACATATATATCATCAGCCCCGGTACCTTTAGAATATACTCAGTTTTTAGAAACAGGTCTTGAGAATCTAGAGATTGATGTAACTTCAATAGTTGAACAAATGCTTGTCAATCAAGAGGGGAACTCTGTCCCTGCCAGTGGCTCAATAATTTTTAACGAGACAAACCCACCGACATCAGGTACAAAATTTAAACTATATGGATATAATGGAGATTTTAAGACTTTTCAATTTGCTAACACAACTGGTTCTTCCGGCAATACAATATTTGTGTTGACTGGTTCATCCGCTGCCTTGTCTTCGGGTAACTTAATAAATGCAATTAATTCTTCTTCACTATCTTCTTCAATAGCAGCAACCGGCCAAGGAGGAGATTTAACAGCAAGCCTATCTCAGCGAGTTGCAACATTTTATGGAAACACTAAGATATCCTCATCAGTACCATCTGTAACTGCATCAGTCACCAATTTCTCTGGGGGTCAAGGAGCTTTAAATTATGGTTTTATACTTAAGCTCAGCGGTAGTTTAGAAGATGGAACAAAAAGCAAATCATATTATACTAAAAAGTTTTTTGCAAGATCCTCTCATCATCAAATGGATAGACCCGTCATAGAAGTACAGTGGGATTCATCAATAAAAGATGACAGAGCGAACATTGTCAGATCTAGCTCATTAGCACCCGCTTCAGACAATTTGAACAATATTTATTTGTATAATAAACAAAGATCTGGAATGGTAGATATACCTTCAACTGGTTCTAACCTTTTGGTTCAATTAGTTCCTTCTTTAGGAGCCGCTGCCGTCACCCCATCAGGCCCGTCTGTATCTAGTACATTTATTACTGCAAGCAAGCATTCAAGCGGCATATATAAAGCGACTTTTGCATATTCAGGGTCAGAAACCAAGTTATATGACATTTGGCAATACACTGGCTCTACATCAAATGGTCATGTGCAACTTCATACTGGCTCAGGTTTTGAAGTTAAACCTGCAGGCTCGGAAACATATTATGAAACCCCTGAATATCTAACAAGTATAACAAATTTGAAATCTTCGTATAAAAAAGACGAACAAGCAACTTTCAGAGTTTATACTAGAAATAAAAAGTGGAGTCCTAATATTTATACGGTTGCAACAAACACTGCTCCAGTAAACACTATAAGAGATGCATACTATAAAATTTTGAGACCTTCGGATAATAAAACCATCATAGAGTATTCAACAGGCAGCACTCCAAGTTATTCTTCTTTATCTTATGATGCGAGTGGTTCTTATTTCGATTTAGATATGTCAATTTTAGAACCAAACTATTTATATGAGATAAGTTTTTTATATAAAGATGGTCTAGACTTTATTGAACAAAAAGAGAAGTTTAAATTTAGAGTAGACCCATGACGCAACTTTTTAGTTTAAAGGAAAATATTAATGAGTGAACATGACAACCAAGGAACAGGTAGGTTTAATATAATAGTCGATGGAGGTCAAGGCGCTTTTTCAGAAGCAAACCCAAGTACTGGAATGCATCAACAAGTATCTGCAAAAATAATTGCAAAGCAAAATGATGACTCTTACTTGTCAGAGGCAGAATCAGAAAGATTAGTTGCGGCCTATATAAAATTTAAATCAAGATACATACCGGATATTGATTATAAAAAACCAGAAACTTTTGCTTATTTTGGTTTGGCTAGAAAGTACTACGAAGACACTATAAAGGGCATTTACGAGTCTTATCCATATGATGGTTCCAGAGCAGAAAAGATGGAATGGGCTTTGTCTGCGTCTTATTTAGACTTGTATTTCCTTGAGCATGAATATCCAAAAGCTAAGGGACACATTACATTTGATAGGACTGGGGATACAATAGACACTACTCGTGATTTGCCCACTACAGACAATCCTCAGTATATAGAGTTTACTGGCGGACCACACGTTGGAACAGTCTACGACTCTGCTAATAATAGAGAAAGTAATATTAAAGTTGACGGTTCGAAAGGAAACACAATTGAATTTTGGCTTAAGAAAGATGAAGCAAGCTTTTACTCATCTCATGGGCGCAGTGAAGTAGTATTCAATGCTTATACTCCTGGATACAACGTCAATGATCATGAACACGGTCAGATTTCTGTTTTTCTTGAAAATGGTAATTCTTCAGAATCTCCAATCTCTGTTATATATTCTTCTGGCTCCCATAGCATCTCGGGACACCCAAATAAGGTTAGAATAGGTTCATCAGCTGTCACAAAAGCCTCTGTTGGCGATAATAAATGGCATCACTATGCAATAACATTTTTATCAGATGATACATCTACAATAACTAAGTTATACATTGATGGAGAATTGGATAGCACCAGAACCGATTCGGTTATTATAGGACCAGTGGACCGACCGTTTATAGGTACTATCGGAGGTATAAAGAGTACAGGGGCTGGAAAACTTTCTGGCTCTCTAGATGAGATTCGTTTCTGGAAAGAAGCAAGAACAGAAAAAGAAATAGGTAGGTTTTGGTATTCTCCCGTCCATGGCGGCACAGACAAAGATCACACGAATGCTAATCTAGGGTTATACTATAAATTCAACGAAGGTATAACAGGGGTTGAAGCTCATGACAAGGTGGTTTTAGATTACTCAGGTAGAGTTGGAAATGGAGAAATTATTGGCTGGGATAATAATATGAGGTCTCCTATAAGTGGTATAGAGCAGAGTGAATATTTGCCAGAGTCTGGATATACCGAGGTTGGTGACCCTATTATAAACGCAAACAATAGTCTTGTAATAGATGTTCAAAAGAAATTTAAAGATATTGGTATATCACATGATGCATCGAATATGGCATCATTAATAAACAGCGTACCAGACTTTTTAAAAGATGAAGATCCTCATCAATTGTTTGTAGATTTATTGCAAATAATGGCATCATCATTTGATGATATGTTTCTGAAGGTAAAGAATATACCAAAGATGAAAGATTTTACATATCAGGAATTTTTTAAAGAAAGTGGTAAGTATAGAAATTCTTTAAGTAACAACTTTCTTTTAGGGTGTGAAGATACATATCTATTTGAATTTACAGGAAACTATACTAAGCCATGGGTAGATCACATATTGCAGCATTTTGGACTAGTAACAACGGAAATATTTCCTGATGCCACGCTATTTGAGACATTTTTCAAAAGATCGGAAAGGCTTCATTTTGAACACGGTTTAGTAGAAGTTAAAAATACTATACTATCAAACATACATAAAAATTTAGTTCATATTTTAAAAACAAAAGGAACCGAGCAATCTTTTAGAAATCTTATACGATGTTTTGGTATAGATAGTGAGCTGATTAAATTGAATGCTTATGGAAAAAATGAAGAATATGAAATTAAACTCAGACCAGTTTATGAAACATTAAAAGCAAAAACAATAAATTTTGAATCACAAAACATAGAGGGGACATTATACCATACTGCATCTGAAGAAGGCGAATTGGATTATATTCCAGCAGAAACTTCAAAAAAGCCGCTTTCTTTGACAGCAAATTTTTTATTTCCTAAAAAAACAAGAAAAAATAAAAGTGAAGTAACAAGAGTATCTTTGTTCGGGATTCATTCAGTCTCTGGTTCTTCTACGCCGTCTACCCCGCTACTTTGGCACACTGATGACATAGGTTCATTTCAGGTTTACTTCAAGAAGAGAGAAGAAAATTCAAAAGATGGACATTTTGAATTAACTTCTTCAGCCGGTACAATACATGCTATATCATCATCACTATTTCCGTCTGTTTATGATAATTCTCATTGGAATATATCTGTTAGAATTGGTAACAAAACAGATGTAGAATTGGGTTCAATTTCTCCTAGCTCTCAAAACAAGTATTTGGTAGAATTTACAGGATATCAATACGAACTTGATGTACTGACAAACTCATTTTATGTGACGTCAAGTATTTCAGAGACTCAATACACTCAATTATCTACAAAAGACAAGGCTGTATATTTAGGTGCACACAGAAAGAATTTTACAGGCTCATTAATAGAATCTTCAGATGTTAGAGCTTTTGGAATCAGTGCTTGGAGAGATATATTAGAAAATCAAGAATTACAACAATATGCTCAAAATCCGTCATTTTATGGCAGGAAGGAGCCCTTAAAGATAACTAAATTTGACGATGGGGAAAATTTAAAACAAGCAGAGGCACTTATTTTAAGGTGGCAGTTTGAAAATTTAACTGGTTCAAATTCTGCAAATCAAATGAATATTGTAGATTATTCTGGAAAAGCTGGTGTAAATTCAATAACAAATAGAAAGTATCCAGGTCTAGCAGACTCTATGGTGGACAACAATAAAGCAATATCTCAAGAATTTTTACCAGTTGTAGAATATAATTTGATAGATAATTTATATGGCAGTGATAAGGTAAAAATCAAAGAAACAGAAGTTTCGAAATTCGAACCAGATAGTCGCCCAATTACATACTTTTATAATTTTGAAAAAAGTATGTTCCAAATTGTTTCATCCGAAATGATAAACATGTTTGCAGGTTTAACAGGTTATAATACCTTAATTGGCGAGCCTGTAAATAAATACAGAATAAAATATAAATCACTTGAAAAACTAAGAGAAAGGTTTTTTAGAAAAGTTAAAAATGATATAGACCTGGATAAGTTTGTTGAATATTATAGGTGGATAGATTACTCTTTAACAAGCTTTTTGAATCAAATGATTCCTGCAACATCAGACTTTGGTCAAAATATAAAAAATGTTGTAGAAAGTCATGTTTTAGAGAGAAACAAGTATCAACACAAAGCTCCATCTATAAGAATGAAAGAACAAGATATCTCTGCTAATGCAATTTCAATTGGAGATGCCGGTTTTAATTGGGCACTCGAAGAGGACTGGTTCGAAAAGCAAGTCACTGGTTCATTAAGTTTTGCTAGCGCCGGCGCAGTTGAAGTTGAAGACGCAGATGATTTAACACACAGTAACAGTCCAGATGCTCCATTTGCTATATCTTTCTGGTTTAACCTACAAGACACCACAGGAGGCGAGCAAACTCTTCTAATAAAGCCAACAGAATACTCAGTCAAGGTAAACGATGACGATTTGGAATTTACTTTATTTACGGATTCTAGTAATCACACAAAAATTACTGCAGCCAACACTCTTGGTACTGACTGGACAAATGTAGTGGTAACATATGATGGCACACTAGATGAATTGAGTCCCTCGTCAGTACCTAGAAAAATATATGTTAACGGGTCTATTGCTTCAACTACTATTACCAACACCGGAACTTATACAGGTATGACAGGGTCTACCAATAATTTAATAATAGGGGCAGATGATACATCTGGGACAAACAATTTCAATGGACAAATATCAGACATTGTTATGGTAACTGGCTCAGAACTTTCTGCAGCTCAAGCCCTAGAATTTTACAACGGAGGCCCAAACTTTGATGTAGCAACTCACTCTAGGTATTCCGACGTAATGGCATGGTGGAAAATGGGTGATGATGAAGATACAATATCTACCTCATCAAGACTTATAACTTTTAATGGACATTTTGGACTGGGAACTTTTGGCTCTACATACTCAGCTATATTAAGAATAAGTGATGGAACTACAACAGTAGACTATTCTTCTGAAGATGCAGGCGGCGGAAACTCATCAAATTCCACCAAGATAGGCGTAGGATCAGATAGGGACCCTAGAAATGTAGTGACTGAGTTGGTTGGTAAAATAAACACAAGCGCACTGGGTATGACAGCTACAGATAACGGTGGAAGCTCTTCGTCAGCATCACTAACGCTGACACCGGAATCTGGTAAAACAATAACAATAACAGAAGATCCTGAAAATGTAAACAGTGGCAACTTTGGCAACTCGGCTGGTTTTACGACAATAACCAGCTCACCAGGTGCAACAATTAGAGATTACCGGGGAAATCATAATGGAACGCCCAGTAATATCACTATTTCTACCCAAACTAAAGTGTACAACCACATTAGAGAAATATCACCTTCCGACCCTAGATTTGAATTACATAAATCAATTTCTCAAGATATACAAAATTCACTGCAGGCTAGTAGATTTAGGAAACAGCTATATAGATTGATGCCTAAAGTTATCAAGCCGATAACATCAGGTTTAAATAGTCTATCTCATACACCATTTG
>MDTC01125969.1_pt1 | contig 14404 bp, 18 predicted proteins | sample 811181 | NCBI WGS metagenome assembly MDTC01 (sample SAMN05326644, study PRJNA326480) | marine metagenome | isolation source: seawater | place: Pacific Ocean: North | collected 2011 | reverse complement strand
TCTGGTATTCATTTCACCTCAACGTGCAAGTGTAGTAAACAACGAGGGTAGTGAAGTAACTGATATTACTGGTTCATCTGACTTTGGCGCTTACACACGATCTTCTTTTGCTGTATTTGATAGTGGATGGAAGTACATGTATGACCGATATAATGACCGATACGTCTATGTTCCTCTGAATGGTGACGTTGCTGGTACATGTGTTGTAACGGATAATGCTGATGATCCTTGGTTCTCTCCTGCTGGTTTGAATCGTGGACAAATCAAAAACGCAATTAAACTCGCATGGTCTCCCAAGAAAGCTGACAGGGATACTCTTTATTCAAAGGGAATCAACCCCGTTGTACAGACTCCTGGCCAGGGTGTTATCCTGTTTGGTGATAAGACTATGCTTGATAAGCCGTCTGCATTTAATCGAATTAATGTTCGCAGACTCTTCATTGTTCTTGAGAAGGCAATTGCGACTGCTGCAAAATTCCAGTTGTTTGAATTCAATGACGCCTTTACACGAGCACAGTTTGTTGCACTAGTAGAACCTTTCTTGCGAGATGTTCAAGGTCGAAGGGGTGTTTATGACTTCCGAGTTGTCTGTGACGATACAAATAACACTTCCGCAGTAGTTGACGCAAATGAATTCCGTGCTGATATTTTTGTCAAACCTGCCAAGTCTATCAACTTCATTACGCTGACATTCGTTGCTACTAGAACTGGTATTTCGTTTGAAGAACTTGGTGCTTAAAAAGACAGATAAATAAAGTTAGGAGAAAAAGTCAATGAATATTGAAGAGTTTAAGGCAAGACTAGGCGCCGGTGGTGCAAGACCTAACCAATTTCGGGTGAAACTTGGTTTCCCCGCTTATGTGGTTGGTGCTGATCCATCTTACAGTCTGCTTGTAACAGGCGCCGCTCTCCCAGCATCGAATGTCAACCCTGCTATTATCCAATATCGTGGTAGGGAAGTCAAACTTGCAGGAGAAAGGATTTTCGATCCTTGGACAATCACAGTGGTCAACGATTCGGAGTTTAGTTTACGAGCACCTTTTGAAGAGTGGATGAACGGTATGAATGACCGAGAATCAAACGAAGGTGTTCTGACTCCGCGTGACTACATGACGGACATTGTTGTTGAACATTTAGATAGAAATGACAAAGTGCTCCCGAATGGAGTATACACTTTGCGTAACGCATTTCCTATCCAGATGTCAGAGATTGCATTGAATTATGCACAAAATGATATTTTTGAAGAATTTACGGTGACTTGGCAATACACTCATTATGACGTAGAGTAATCTACGGCGTGAAGGGATAAATTATGGAATTATTTGGATACAAGATCGAGCGTAGCCGCTCATCTAAGGGAGAGAAGTCTTTTGTTGCTCCCTATGATGAGGGTTCGCTCGAGTCGATAAAAGCTGGTGGTTATTACGGAACCTACTTTGATATAGAAGGAACCGCAAATAACGAAAGTCAGTTGATTAAAAGATACAGGGACATCTCCATGATGGGAGATGTTGACCAGGCCATTGAGGATATTGTAAATGATTCGATGGCAAATTTGGACGATGAAAAACCTGTAACTTTAAATCTTGACAAGGTAGAACAATCTGCTGCAGTCAAACGAGCTATCTTTAACGAGTTTGACAATGTTTTGACTCTGTTAGATTTTAACACTAGGGCTCAAGATTATTTTAGGCGTTGGTATATCGATGGGCGAATTTACTTTCATAAGGTAATCGACACCGAAAAACCAAAAGACGGATTGAAAGATATTCGATATGTTGACCCAAGGAAAATCCGAAAGGTCAGAGAAGTTAAAAAAGAAAAAGATAACAAGACACAAGCAAATCTTGTTAAAGATGTATTAGAATACTTTGTATACGACGAAAAAGGTATTGCTCTTCAAGGTGGACAACAGTATAAAACTGATGTTGTAAATGACAGGGCAATCAAGGTTAGTAAAGACGCGGTGTGTTATTGCACATCTGGTTTGGTTGACCAAGATAAAAATATACCGTTGTCGTATCTTCACAAGGCGATACGCCCTGCTAACCAATTGAGAATGATGGAGAACGCAGTGGTGATTTATCGTATCACCCGTTCCCCAGAAAGACGAATTTTTTACATAGATGTTGGTAATTTGCCTACAGGTAAGGCAGAACAATATCTAAAAGATGTCATGAATCGGTATCGTAACAAATTAGTTTATGATTCTGATACTGGAGAAATCCGAGATGACAAAAAGTTTATGTCAATGCTTGAAGACTTCTGGTTGCCACGAAAAGAAGGTGGCCGAGGAACAGAGATTCAAACATTGCCAGGCGGTCAGAACTTGGGAGAGATTGAAGACGTAAACTACTTCCAGAAGAAGTTGTATCAATCTCTTAATGTTCCGATTTCCAGACTAGAACAACAGGGTGGATTGAACTTTGGTCGATCTGCTGAGATCACAAGAGATGAACTTAAATTTACAAAGTTCATCGGTAAGTTGAGAAAAAGATTTACGGGTATCTTTGATGACCTACTAAAAACTCAACTTATACTGAAGGGTGTTATCACGGAAGGTGATTGGCCTCAGATAAAAGAGGATTTGCATTATAAGTTTGCTTCTGATGCTTACTATACAGAGTCGAAAGACCAAGAGGTTATGAGAAGTAGACTTGAAATATTGAACAGTGTTGCACCGTTTGTCGGACAATTGTTCAGTAAAGAATATGTTCAAAAAGAAATTTTGCGTTTTTCTGATGAAGAGATTGAATTGATAGATAAACAAATTGGTTCTAGTCAACCACAAGATAATGAAATAGGAGACAACAATGAGTGATGCAGAAGCACAAGAACTTGAAATTGATGTAGCAGATAATGCGGAGACCCAAGAAGGGATTCGTAAGATGATGGATCAGTGGGCAGAAGGTGATCTCACCAGTGCCAATGATACGTTCAATGCTTTGATTGGTCGAAAGGCTGACGATCTTGTTGTACAACGCAAAGCAGAAATTTTGCCTGGGATTTTCAATGATCCAGAAATGCAAAAGATGGGATTAGAGGCAACTCCAGAAGACACAGAAGAAGAGGCCACAGATGAAGAAGTTTAAAGAGTTTCGGGAAGAAGCAAAACCAGTAGAAAAACCTTCCAAGGATAAGGCTACTGCAAATCATCCCGCTGAAGATGGTATAGAGGGTGACGTAACTCCCCCCAAACAGGGAAGTTCTGAAGACCCCAAACTCACTCACATGTGTGCGTTGAAAGTTTTGCACCCCAAGTTTGGTGAGGGTAAACCCATTATGGGAGAACATGCGGAACCCGATGCTGCCGGAAAAGTCTGGTGGTACAAAGTGATGTTTGAACACGGAATCGAAACATGTGAGACCTACGCATTAGAAATCCTTGAAGAAGGGTCGCACGGCAATCACAAGAAAAAAGGTTACTAGGAGAAACTAAATGGCAGTCTCAGTCGATGTTTTAAAACTAACACAAGTGGAGGGTGTAGTTTGTGTACGCGGTACTGCTGCGACTGGCACTATTGCTCTGGCCACTACGTTGAAAAAATCCACAGAAACTCAAAGTTCTCCTACCGCAAACATCAAGGGACTTCAATGGGCTTTGTCTTCTGGCGCTAGTGCCAAAGTGCAAAGAAACAGTGTAGTCCTCTGGGAACTTATGGAAAGTGGAACACTGGACTTTAATGGATTCAGTGACAACGATGAGAACACATCTGATATCGAAGTGGTCATCGCCGGCGGTGCTGGAGGTTCAGTAGTGGTTCGTTGTGCCAAGGTTTCTGGATATGGTTCACAACAACACCAAGGCGCAGACGGGAGCTTAGGATAATGAAACTTATCACAGAGGTGTCAGAAGACATCAAGTATTTTGCAGAAGAAAAGGATGGAAAGAGAAGTCTTTTCATCGAAGGTGTATTTCTCCAATCGAATTTGAAGAATCGAAATGGTCGAGTGTACCCCAAAGAGATCATGCGAAAAGAGGTAGATCGGTACAGATCGGAGGCTATCGATAAGAAGAGAGCTATGGGAGAGTTGGGACACCCAGACGGGCCAACTCTAAACCTTGATCGCGTGTCTCACATGATTACATCTTTGAAAGAAGATGGTAATAATTGGGTGGGTAAGGCCAAAATTCTTGATACTCCAATGGGTAATATTGTTAAAAACCTCATTGATGAGGGTGCATCCCTTGGTGTGAGTTCAAGAGGACTAGGTTCTCTCAAAGAAAGAGACGGTATCAACGAAGTTCAAGACGATTTTGTTCTTTCAACTGCTGCTGATATTGTGGCTGACCCATCTGCTCCAGATGCTTTTGTAAGAGGTATCATGGAACACCGAGAATGGGTCATGGTTGAGGGTGTTTGGATGGAAAAAGAGATGGAACAATCCTATGCCAAAATCAAAAATGCATCTTCCCGTGAACTAGAGGAAGAAAAAATGGCAGTGTTTAGTTCATTCTTGGATAAATTGTCCAAAATCTAAAAGTTTATAAATAATTAACAGTAACGCAAACCATACATGGAGAATAACGATGAGCGTAGAAAGCAAAGTTAGAGAACTTCTCGCTAAAGGCAAAGAGTTAGATGCCCTGATTAACGAAGAAGTTCAAGAACTGGATGAAGCTGGTGCTGCTGAGAACCTTAAGCCAAATGCAACAGCTGGTGATAGTTCTATGCCTGCACAAGGTAGTTCCAATGCCAACCCAGAAATTCAAGACCTTTCTGGTACTGGTGACAAACACGGTGGTTTGACTTCTAATATCGGTCAAGCAGCCGCAGCTAAGATTGGACAATCTGGTGAACTTACTAACCAAGGCGCGGGACAAGCACCCAATTATGAGGGTGGCGAAGATACCGCTTCTGTTGTTGGTCAGTCTAGTTCAAAGGGCAATGTCGCTAAAGAAGAAGTTGTGGATGAGGACGAAGAAGTGATCGAAGAAGAAGAAGTCGCTCAGGAAGAGGAAGAAGTTGAAGTCGTTGAGGAAGAAACTTCAGAAGAGTCTGAAGAAGAGTCCGATGAAACGGAAGAAACTCTCTTTGAAAACGACATCCAAAACCTTTTTGCTGACGAAGAACATCTCTCAGAAGATTTTAAAGTAAAGGCTGCCACGTTATTTGAGACAGTCGTAACTGCTCGTATCGCCAATGAGATTGAATCAATCGAAAGTGAACTGCGAGAAGAAGTTGAAGCTGAGAAAGAAACATTCAAGGAAGAACTAGTTCAGAAAATCGATTCTTATATGAACTATGTCGATGAGAACTGGATGAAGGAGAACGAACTGGCTATTGAGCGTGGTCTCCGAACAGAAATTACCGAAGACTTTATCAGGTCTTTGCGTGGTGTCTTCACCGAACATTACATTGAAGTACCAGAGGACAAGTATGACATCCTCGGTGATATGGAGAAGGAAATCGAAGAACTCAAAGGTAAACTTAATGAGCAGATTGATGTTTCTGTTTCTCTCAAATCAGAGAAAGAGTCTATGATCCGCGAAAAGATTATCGTTGAGGCCTCTGATGATCTCACCATCACCGAACAGGAGAAACTTACTAGTCTCTTAGAAGATGTTGACTTTGGTTCTTCTGAAATGTTCGCGGAGAAAGTTTCCGTTGTAAAGGAAAACTACTTCCCCAAACAAATTACGGAAACGGTTGAGTCGGAAAAATTGACCGATACTGTTGATGAAAAGTACCTAGACGAAGGTAGTTCTATCAATAAGTATGCTCAAGCGATTTCCAAACAGATTAAAAAGTAAAATTTTTATAAATAAAGTTAGGTAACAAAAACCAAATAGGAGACTACAATGTATCTTTCTGAAGAAATTCAACAAAAGTGGAGTCCAGTTCTTGACCACCCTGATTTGCAGGAGATTTCCGACCCCTATCGTAAGTCGGTAACTGCTGTAATTCTGGAGAACCAAGAGAAGGCCCTCCGTGAAGAAAAAAATATTACGGAAGCAGTGCATGCCAACAACATGTCAGGCGAAGTTGACACTTATGACCCCATTCTCATCAGTCTAGTTCGCCGTGCGCTTCCTAACCTGATGGCGTATGATGTCTGTGGTGTTCAACCAATGACTGGCCCCACTGGTCTTATCTTTGCGATGAAGTCGCATTATACTTCACAAACTGGCACAGAAGCTCTGTATAACGAAGCAGATACCGACTTTGCTGGTACTGGAACCCACGCTGGTTCTAACCCCGTTGATGGTACTTACACAACGGGTACTGGTATCACTCGTGACAACGCTGAGTTGTTGGGTGACACTGTAACTCTTAACCAGATGGCATTCTCAATTGAGAAGACCACTGTAACTGCTAAGTCACGCGCTCTGAAGGCAGAGTACACTGTCGAACTCGCGCAAGACCTCAAGGCAGTTCACGGTCTTGATGCCGAGTCAGAGTTGTCAAACATTCTGTCTCAGGAAATCCTCGCTGAAATTAACCGCGAAGTGATCCGAACCATCTACAAGGTCGCTAAGACAGGTGCTGCTTCAACTGCAACTGCTGGTACTTTTGACCTTGACGTTGACTCAAATGGTCGTTGGTCTGTAGAACGATTCAAGGGTCTTCTGTTCAACATCGAACGCGATGCTAACGTAATCGCACAAGATACTCGTCGCGGTAAGGGTAACTTCATCATCTGTTCTTCAGATGTTGCAAGTGCTCTCTCAATGGCTGGTGTTCTTGATTACACTCCTGCCCTCAACACTGCATTGAATGTTGATGACACGGGTAACACTTTCGCTGGAACGCTGAATGGTCGTTACAAGGTATATGTTGATCCTTATTCTGCAAACACTGGTGCTGCTTCTCAGTTCTACGTTTGTGGTTACAAGGGTACTTCACCTTACGATGCGGGTCTGTTCTACTGCCCCTACGTTCCTCTGCAAATGGTTCGTGCGATTGACCCGTCTACTTTCCAACCTAAGATTGGATTCAAGACTCGTTACGGTATGATCGCTAACCCATACGTCACTCAGTCTGACGGTACTACTGACGCGGATACGTTCACCGCTGACCGTAACCAATACTACCGTTCAGTGAAGGTAACGAACCTGATGTAATAAAAAGAATCCCAAAAGGGACAATTTTAAGGGACTCTACGGAGTCCCTTTTTTTTGGCTTAAATGTAACAAAATCTTAACATAAAACTCCAAGGTCTGCCAATAAATATTATGGATGCAATGTTGCATCGCAACAAGAGTATTTCTCATGGCACTAGAGAAGAGAGAGAAGTGGGGGCTGGTTATCAGCTTCACGATCATTGCTGTGGTAGCAACGATATTTCCTATGCTAGTTATGTCTGCACCATCTGAACATAATTATAAAGCAAAACAGGATGATTGGGAATACACTTATCGACACAGGGAAGGTGCTTGGCACGTTGAGGTCGGTAATAAGATTGGGCCAATCGAAGTAATGTATCGTTATGCAGACTTGAGAGATACGAGGGAAAATCGTATCAAGTTTACTGGCGAGTTCTTTTCCTATAAGGACTTGACAGTAGAAGGTAGGATGGAGTTTCGGTCATTTGACAAGAAAGAAGATCACTGGCGGTATCGGTTTATCTTTGAGTACACTCCCCATTTGTACGGTAATTGGTATTTGTATGCTAAACTCCAACCACGTTGGGCGTTCGAGGATGCGGGCACCAAGTTTGATTCCAGAGACCAGTTAGGTATTACATACAAACAGGGTAACTGGAAGATCACACCTTTCATTGAACGAAAGGGTACTGAGGGGTGGGACAAAAAAATGACGGTACTTGGTACACATTTTGAGATTGAACTATGATGTAATTTTAAGGGGTGTTTCGGCACCCCCTTTTTTTTATCTGTTATAAATACTAGTATGGCATACACACCAGACATCAATATTGACGAAGGGAACTACTCGGCGCAGACTTCCCAAGAACTTAATTATCTCCGTCCAAACGGATTTAAGTTTCAAGTTCACAACATGCCGAATGTATCTTTCTTTTGTCAAGGGGCAAACATACCAGACGTTAGTATGGGATTCCCTGTGCAACCTACACCACTGGCAGACGTACCATACCCAGGCGAAAAGGTTACATTTGGAGATTTGATCATACGGTTCTTGATTCAAGAGGACATGACAAACTACAAAGAACTTTACAATTGGTTAATTGGGTTGGGGTCTCCAGAAAAGTCTGAACAGTATACAAATTTTGTTGACAAACAAAAATACAGAACTCCATTGGGGTCTGGGTCAGTCAAAGATAAATCTGCTGGGGCAGCTCAGGTGAGTGATGCGAGTCTTTTTGTCTTGGACTCAAATGATAATCCAAACATAGAAATAAAATTCAAAGACATGTTTCCAGTTTCTTTGTCTGGATTAGATTTTGATTTATCCGGCGGCGATTCACCATACTTTGTTGGATTGGCGTCTTTTAAATATAGGATATATACTATTAGTAATCTTTGATTAGGTTTTTATTATGGCAACACTGAACGAACTTCAATCTCAATGGTCTGAAGACTGTAAGATTGACGAACTAGACTTGGGCGGCGAGTCAACTAAAACTCCTGTCCTACATTCAAAATATGTAACTCTTCTTTCAAACTCCAAACTTCAACTCCGCAAGGCAATAGCCGATTTAAAAAGACTTGAAAGTGTCAAGTCAGATTACTATCGCGGCGAATTATCAAGAGAGGAACTTGATAGTCTTGGATGGGAACCGTGGAGAAAAAATGCTGTATTGCGATCTGATATGAGAGACCAGTTAGATAGTGATCCAGATGTTATCAAACAACAAGACAAGGTTTACTACTTAGAAACCACAGTAGATTTTTTAGATCGTGTTCTACGCAGTCTCAACAGCAGAGGGTGGGATATCAAAAATGCCGTCGAGTGGAATAAATTGCAATCAGGTCTTATATGATATGGGTTAAACAAAAAGATAATGTTCATGTCTATGTAGAGGCAGAGGATAGTGTGTGCCGAGAAATTGCAGACTTCTTCACCTTTGAAGTGCCAGGCGCAAAATTTATGCCATCATATAGAAACAGATATTGGGATGGAAAAATTCGTCTGTATAACGTCAACAAACGTGAACTGTACATAGGTCTCATTCCACACTTACTCAAGTTTGCAAAACAACTAGAATACAAAGTTCAAGTTGACATTGATCCAATTGGTGAAAAGATGTCACATGAAGAGGTCACTGAGTTTACTGATGTTCTCAAGTTGCACAGTCAAAAGAAACCAATTCAAATCAGAGACTATCAGAAGCAAGCAGTACACGAAGGAATCAACACTGGTAGAACTTTGTTGTTATCACCTACTGCGAGTGGTAAATCTCTTATCATCTATTCTTTGGTTCGTTATCATCAAGCGCTGGGACGCAAACAATTAATCGTTGTTCCCACTACTTCTCTAGTAGAACAGATGTACGGTGACTTTAGAGATTACTCTACACACAATGGATTTAAGGTTTCAAAATACTGCCATCGTATCTATGGCGGTAAGGAAAAATCAAACGCCGCTGATGTAGTCATCTCTACATGGCAATCCATCTACAAGTTTCCTCAAGATTGGTTTGATCAGTTCGATGTTGTATATGGTGACGAGGCTCATTTATTTAAAGCAAAGTCATTGATGACACTCATGGACAAGTGCAAAAACGCACGATTCAGAATCGGGACTACGGGTACACTAGACGGGACAAAGACACACAAACTGGTGTTAGAAGGCGTATTTGGGCCAGTATATAAAGTTACCTCTACTAAAAAACTGATGGATGACAAACAACTAGCGGATTTGAAAATAGTTTGTATGTTGTTGAAGTACACCGATGAAGAAAGAAAACTTGTATCCAAGATGAACTATCAAGAAGAGATGGACTTCTTGGTTGCACATGAAAAAAGAAACAAAACTATCTCTAATTTGACCGCCGCTCAAAAAGGAAATACTCTGGTTTTGTATCAGTATGTAGAGAAACACGGTGAAGTATTATATAACATGATGAAGAACGACCATACCAATAGAACAATTTACTTTGTTCACGGTGGAACGGAAACAGATCAGAGAGAACAAATTAGGGCGTTGACTGAGAAGTCCGACAATACTATAATCATTGCTTCCTATGGTACTTTTTCTACGGGTATAAATATTAGAAACCTTAATAATGTTGTGTTTGCCTCTCCATCAAAAAGCAGAATTAGGATACTGCAATCCCTCGGTAGAGGCCTAAGGAAAAGTGAAATAAAAACAAAGTGCAATTTGTTTGATATTGGTGATGACCTCTCTTGGAAAGAAAAAAAGAACTACACTCTCAATCATGTCCTAGAAAGGATCAAAATGTATAATGAAGAAAACTTCAACTATAAGGTGGTAAATATCGATGCTAGCTGACGATAGACCAAGTTTAATAAAGTTGGACAATGGTGACAACATTGTTGCCATTATCTTAGAACAAACCGAACAATATATTACAGTTTCTTATCCCCTAGAACTAGTCCGTCAAGAGATAAGTCCCACGATGGAAACTGTTGCCATCAGGCCATGGGCATCTTTTACTGATGATCAAGAAATAGAAATCCGACAACAAAAAATTGTTTCTATTTCAAACTTGAAACAAGAGTATGTTGAAGGATATCTCAAGATGCTATTTCAAGCCACGCAAGAAGAGCTTGAGGTGCCTTTCGATGAAGGACAAGACGCTCGTGATTTAGATGATTGGCTAGACGATGCCGAAGAAAGAATAAATTCTCTAATTGATAAAGACGATATCAAGATACACTAAGCCTAATAAGCCTTTAAGGTCTACAGACCAATTATAATTATTTTCAGAGCACCTGTCAAGGGGGTTTTTGGTATTGACACACGATAGATGTTTGTGTTATTATTCTTGTTATGAATGAAAATAAAATAAAGATTGGCATTGTTGGCCACGGGTTTGTTGGAGGAGCTGTAGATTATGCTTTTACTCACCCAGATATTGAGAAGTTTTATGTTGACCCAAAATATGAAACGACAATGTATGATCTGGTGTCTTGGGGCCCGCACTATACCTTTATCTGTGCCCCCGCGCCCACTATAGATGACGGTGTTGATGTATCAATAATCAAAGATGCAATCGATACATTGACAAGAACCTATAACGGTGGTATTATCGTAAAGTCTACTATACCACCTGACAAAGTAGATGAAATTTGTTTTGACAGTCGTATCGTTTATAACCCAGAGTTTTTGATACAGTCAAATGCAAAAGAACAATTTGTAAATGCACCATATCACATATTAGGTGGAGAAACAGAATTTTGTGAAGCGGTAGAGTTTTTGTATAGGACTTATTCTCTTTGTATTGCTGAAGAATATGTTTATATGTCACCTGCTGAAGCTTCATTTGTAAAGTACGGAGTCAATTCTTTTTTGGCAACCAAAGTAATATTTTTCAACCAACTCTATGATGCGGCAGAAAAATATGGGACGGTAAATACCACCAAAATTATTAATGCTATAGGAAAAGACTCTCGTATAGGTTTGGGTCACACTCGTGTGCCCGGCTATGACGGACAACAGGGATTTGGTGGTGCATGTTTTCCAAAGGATACTGAAGCCTTTGTGAAGTTCGATCAATGTTTAACTCTGTTGAAAAAGTCTATTGATATAAACAAGAGGTATCGTAATGTCTAAAAAAACAACTAACAAACACTATGTCAATAACAAGGAGTTTTTACTTGCTATGACTGATTACCGTGAGAAACGTCTCGCGGCAGAAGAGAAAGGTGACCCCAAACCACAGGTGTCAGAATATATCGGAGAGTGTTTTGTTAAAATTGCCAATCACTTGGCATACAAATCTAATTTTGTAAACTACACTTTCCGTGAAGAGATGATATTAGATGGCATTGAAAATTGTATCACATATATTGATAATTTCAATCCAGAAAAATCAAAAAACCCGTTTGCTTATTTTACACAAATTACCTACTATGCTTTCCTGCGTAGGATTCAAAAAGAAAAGAAACAACTTGACACCAAGTACAAGTATATTCAAAGTTTAGATACGCAATCTTTGTTGGATGATGCCAGCGGCGATGGTATGTCAAATGAATTCATAGAGTATATGAAGAAACAGATTGACGAGGCAGAAAAACACAACGAAAAGTACAAGGAAGAACAATCAAACAAACCAAAACGCAGACCTAAATACCTCAACGACAAAGAGGCAATGGAGTTGGCAAAGGAGAAGGGTGTACTAGAAAAATGACCCTTGACATCCGCAGATTCCTGTGTTACTATTATACCTATCCAAGAAATTATTATGGAGAAATGTGATGAATCTTTTTGCGTTGGATGAAATGCCTGAGCTTGCTGCTCTGTTACACTGCGACAAACATGTTTGCAAGATGATTATTGAGTATGCTCAACTTATGTCTACTGCACACCGTGTGCTAGATGGGTCATTGTATTACGATAAAACCAAGAACGGTAGTAAGATCAAACGATGGCGTCTTGACGATATTGATATGGAAGATGTAGTGTACAAAGCGTCACACATCAACCATCCCTCTGCTATCTGGACAAGAGAAAATGATTCAAACTACACATGGGTTTACACTCTTTGGGTTTCATTGTGTCGTGAGTATACTCATCGATATGGACGTACTCATGAAACGTATCGTAAACTCGCCACGGTCTTGAACAAACTTCCGCAAAATATTCCTGCCGGCGAAAAAACTGAAATTCCACAATGTATGCCAGAAGACGCAAAACGCGATAATGTTGTTGAAGCATATCAAGAATACTATCGCAAGTATAAGTCTGACTTTGCTAAGTGGACTGATCGTGAAGTTCCAGAGTTTATGAATGCTGCATGATTCTATCTAAAGAAGATACAATCTATGCTAGTAAATTAGTTGTCGATTATTTTTCCAAGTTTGGAAGAATTGATGACTACTTTCGTGCCAGAAAGATAGAACGGGTGAAGGCTCTGCCGACACCCCTTTTTGGCATGTCGGTTGAAGATGACATGTTCCAAGAGTGGGAACTCCCCCCAGAAGAAATGAACTTCCAAGTCACTCAAATGAACAATGAAATCTTTGATCAAATGCTGGAGATGACTGCATCATTTTCTCCAGACGAGGCTCCAGGCAAAACCCTCAAGTTGATTGTCAAAGAAACAACCACAAACAAGGCGGTAGGTTTTATCAAGATGGGTTCCCCGCTCATCAACTCCAAACCCCGAAATGACTTCCTTGGTGGTGTGCCTGACCTCGGCATTTTTAACAAACGTGCAATCATGGGATTCAACATTGTTCCAGTGCAACCATTTGGGTTTAATTACTTGGGTGGCAAACTTATGGCTGCAATTTGTTGTTCTCATGATGTGCGTAGGATGCTAGACAAAAAGTATGACACAGAGTTTTGTCTTTTTGAGACAACATCTTTGTATGGAAACATCAAGGGTGCATCGATGTATGACGGTATGAAACCATACCTAAGATATAAAGGTGACACTATGTCATCCTTTTTGTTGACTATGGGCGAAGACATTTACTTCCATCTTAGAGATTGGTTTGAAGAAAAAAATGATGGCGAACCATTGATTCATAAGGGTGCTTCTAGTAGAAAACTAAAGTATCAAACAAAGATGATTCAGATTATCAAGGCATCTTTGAAAGAACATGACACAAAAGGATATGAATTGTTTTGTGATGTCATAAACAAATCAACTGATGTTACAACACAAAAAAGATTCTACATGAGTCAGTATGGATACTCAAACACCCGTGATGTGTTGTTGGGTAAAACAGACAAGTTACAAAAGGCAGAAAACTACGATAGGTTTGAACTACCTGAGATTATCAAGTGGTGGAAAAAACTTGCAACTAAACGCCACAACAACCTCATGTCGGATGGTAGAATCCGCAAAGAGTTGGAAGTGTGGAATCATGATACAATTGATAAGATAGATATTATACGATGAAGATTGGATTTACTTGTGGTGCATTTGATTTACTACACGCTGGACATGTTGTGATGTTAGAAGAGGCAGCCAGTAAATGTGATTGGTTGGTTGTTGGTTTGCAAATTGATCCGAGTGTGGATCGACCAGAAAAAAATGCCCCGATACAAACCATCTACGAAAGATTCTTACAACTTGATGCTTTGAGTTCTGTGAATGAAATTGTTCCTTATTCAAATGAAACTTGTTTGATGGATATTTTATTGACTAAGAATATTGATGTGAGGTTTGTTGGAGAAGACTATAGAGACAAACGATTCACTGGCGACGAACTTGATATACCAGTTGTATATACTAGTCGCAAACATTCTTTTTCCTCTACTGAACTGAGAGATAGAGTAACCAAGGGCGAGATAAGAGAAAAGATTAAAAGATGAAGATTACATGTGCTAGATTGCGGTCAAATGTA
>MDTC01166649.1_pt1 | contig 14407 bp, 19 predicted proteins | sample 811181 | NCBI WGS metagenome assembly MDTC01 (sample SAMN05326644, study PRJNA326480) | marine metagenome | isolation source: seawater | place: Pacific Ocean: North | collected 2011 | reverse complement strand
TGGGTATTTTTGGTTTCCTTAGTAAAGCTCATATAGAACAAACTTCAGCTTCACAGGAATCAGTAGAGCAAGTACAAAGAATAGAAAGTGAACTTGCAAGATTTGAAAGTATTATTGTTCGTGCAGAACAAAAAATAGAAAAAGCAGAAAACAGTACAAATAATCGTAATGATGATATCAATGCACAAATTGAAAAAGAACAACAACGTATTGACAATGCATACGAACGTATCAAACCAGCAATAGAAGAACAACAAAAAATTATCGAGGATGCTAGAGAATCTGATAGTGACCGAACAAAACCTTATGAGGATCAATTATCTAATATAAAAGATGAATTGGTTAGACTAGAAAATAGTGCAAAAGAATATGAAACTGCTATTGCACAATTGGATGTTGATACTAGTGCTATTATTCCAATACAAGAACAGATTGCAACCATTAAAAATACAATAGCAAAAGTTGAAGGACAAATTGCAAGTGGTGAATCAGAACAAATTAAACAAGCTCAACTTACTATCGGAAGTAATGCTGATGGACAAGCAGGTCCTAATACAAGACGTAGTGCAAATACTTGGATAGGTTTACAAAATGAAAGAATAACAGAATTACAAGAACAAATATCTCAACTTAGAATAGAAGCAAAAGAAACTGTTGACAATGAGCGTGAAAGACTTAGCACTATTGTAAGCAACATTAGAGATAAACAAATACCTGCATTAAAAGATAGAGAAGTAGATATGCTGTCTAAGATAGATAGTGTAAGAGCAACAGAATCACCTATTGTAGCAACTGCAAGAGATGAAATTGCTAGAATAAGATCTAGTGCAGATGAACAAGTAAAAGCAAGTCAAACATTAATCCAACAATTAAGAGAAAAAATTAAAGTAGATGGTGGAGTTGATGTTGATGCTATTGTTGATGAACAAACTCTTCGAATACAAAAAGCAAATAAATTAATAGACGAGCTAACTGAAGAAAAGTATACAATAGAAGCAGAATATAGAAAATTAGAAGCAGAAGTAGGACCAATTAAATATCTTGCTGAATTTGTTTATGGTGAAACAAATCAAGATATTCTTGAAGAGGCTGTAAGATGGGTTATAGTTACAATTATATTTGTATTTGATCCACTAGCGGTCCTTCTGCTAATAGCCAGCCAAGCAACATTAGACATGAGGCGCCAAGAAAAGTCTATGCTGGTTAATGAGGATACAAATAATGACAATACAATCACTAATAATATCGATGATGAATATGCACAACCCTCCGAAGAAGAACGAAGCGTTGATTCAGAATCAGAACAAACAACAAAAGAAGGAACCCCCGTCGAAGATGCCGGATTGCATAACTCAGCTGGAACCGGACCTCAAGGAGGAAGCGATGCCTCGGGAGGAGATGATGGAAGAGACCAAGCGTCAATAGATGACCAGACTCCAAATCCATTTGCACGTAATTTTACACAGGAAGAAACTGAACAGGATAACGTTCAAGAAGATGTAGAACCAGAAGAGAATAAAGAACGCAGGGAAAAAATAGAAAAAAAAGAAAAAGAGGATGATGCTTATAAAGAAGCAAAAAGACAATATAAAGAAGATCATCCAAATCAGAACCTAAAGTTTTGGAAAGATCAATATATACAAGGTAAGGTTGAAAACGTTCCTTGGGATATAACTTATATTGCCAGAGATGAATCTGGTAAACAGTTTACAGGCTACATACAAAATAGTGAGCAAGATGAAAACAGTTTATGGCAGAAAATAGGATCAGATGACAAAAATTAATGTTATTACTCCTCCAGATATTATTCACAATCAAAATAAAAGTTTTCTATTAATTTTTCCTAATAATGATACTAGGCTGGAGTTTCAAACTTTTTTAGAAAAGTATGCAAAAGCTATTAATGTATATCTTTACGATCCCCAAGAAGATGGAGATAAGGATATTGCATGGTTACTAGCAATGGCTAAAATTGTTGATTATACAATATTTGATTTAGATAACACTGCAATAGAAGAAAAAAAATTTGCAAGCTATATCATAAGTTTACCCAACACTTTTTACTTGACAAAAGACGATGTTACACCTTATAATAAGTTAAGTTTAAATAAGATATATGACCTTAAATGGCTTTATGAATTACAACTATAGAGAGAATGAATGAGAAATAGAAAACAAAATAGAGAACCTGAACACAAAGGATTGTATGTTACAGTAATAAATAATGATGTGACAAAAGCAATGCGTCGATTTAAAAAGAAAGTAGCAGAAGATGGATTGCTACAAGAATTGCGTAAAAGAGAATATTTTGAGTCTAGAGGCACAAAAAAAAGACTTGCTAAAAAAGCGGCTGAAAGACGTTTCAAAAGAAATATGGAAAAACGAAAAGAACAGTTAGGGTACTAAAAAATGCGTCTCGAAGAAGACATAAAATTAGATTACAAAGATGTACTTATTAGACCTAAAAGGTCAACATTAGGTAGTCGAAAAGAAGTAAATTTAAATAGAGAATTCAAATTTCTTAACTCTAAATTAGCATATAAAGGTGTGCCAATAATGGCCGCAAATATGGATGGAGTTGGCACATTTGAAATGGCAGATGTGTTAGCCACAGGTGAAATGTTTTCCTGTCTTGTAAAAACTTACTCAGTAGAAGAATTAATCGAATATTTTAATAGTGCTATATCAGAAAGAACTGACTATGTTGCAATGAGCATAGGTATTACAGATCACGATGCCGCTAAGTTTCGTGACGTATATAATGAAGTTGGAGAAAATTTAAAGTATGTATGTATTGATGTAGCAAACGGTTATTCAGAACGATTTGGTACATTTGTTAAAGAATTTAGGCAACAATATAAGAATGTTGTAATTATTGCTGGAAACGTTGTCACAGGAGAAATGACAGAACAACTATTATTGAATGGAGCAGACATTGTCAAAGTTGGAATCGGACCAGGGTCGGTTTGTACGACTCGCATACAAACTGGGGTGGGCTATCCCCAACTTAGTGCGGTTATTAAATGCGCCGATGCGGCACATGGACTTGGAGGACATATCATTGCTGATGGTGGCTGTAATTGCCCTGGTGATGTGGCTAAAGCTTTTGCAGGTGGCGCCGACTTTGTAATGCTTGGTGGTATGTTAGCTGGCCATAATGAAGGCGGTGGTGATATAGTTACAAAATATTACAAAACTGGAGAATGGGTAAAAGAAGAACAACAGGCCGCACAAGGTGGACCTGTTAGCATTAGTTGGAAAGACAAAATAGATAGAAAACAATTTATACAATTTTATGGTATGAGTAGTTCGAGTGCAAATAAAAAACATTTTGGTGGTCTAAAAGATTATAGAGCATCAGAAGGCAGGACAGTCCTAGTACCTTTCAGAGGATCCGTGGCTGATACAGTTCAAGAGATACTTGGTGGTATTAGGTCTGCTTGCACTTATGCAGGAGCAAAAACATTAAAACAACTTAGTAAATGTACAACTTTTATAAGATGTACGCAGACACACAATAATGTTTACGAAAATAATACAATTGGTAATTAAAATGATAAATAACAATAGTAAAGAGGTTGACAAATTACAGCCAATTTACTATAATATGTTTGTAGGTGCTTATGTTGAGGCCTACATTAAAACATCTTGCTTAATGAAAGGAGATAGCAATGACTAGATTAACAACTCTCGACATCAATAAATTAACCCCTTACGCAGTAGGATTTGATAAAGTATTTGAAGATATGTTCAGATATATTGATCACAATACATCAAGCACAGGGTATCCACCATATAACATTATTAAGGACGGAGAAAAATTTCAAATTGAAATTGCTCTTGCAGGTGTAGTTAAAGAAGATTTAACTATGACTGTTGCCGAAGGTGTTCTAACTATAGAGCACAATCCAAAAGATGGTGAGGTTGATGGTACATCATGGCAGTGGCTACACAAAGGTATAGCCAAAAGAAGTTTCAAAAGAAACTTTACACTAAGCGATGATGTCGTTGTTCAAGGTTCTCGAATGGAGAATGGTATGCTTTATATTGAATTAGAGCGAATCATTCCAGAAGAGAAAAAACCAAAAACAATTGAAATCAAATAAGCAATAGACGTAGAGGGTATATAATGTTTTTTCATTGTTTACCCTCTATGCATCAAAGGAATGTAAAAATGAGTAGTGTTGACACTGATGTTGTCATTGATGAACGTATCAAAATAGAATTAAAAGAACCAAAAGATTGTAAAGTTATATTTTTAAATGACGATACAACACCTATGGAATGGGTAGTTTCTATATTAGTTTCGGTATTCAAGCATTCAACTGAAACCGCTACTGCATTAACTGTCCAAATTCATGAAGAAGGCAGTGGAGTTGCAGGTATATATAGTTATGAAATCGCTGAGCAAAAGGCTACAGAAACAATAAATCTTGCAAGACAAAATGGCTTTCAACTAAAAGTAAAAATAGAAGAAGAATGAGGATTAGATGATTGAAGAGTTTGATAAAGAAATAGCAAGCAACTTTGAAATTACTAATTCTACTCTTCATAGTTTGGATCTAAGTGATCCTATTTTATATCATCGCTATCTATATAATCAATTTATAATTATTGGAACATTGGAATCATTTTGTGATTTATCGGGTATTATTGAACTTAAACGTATCAAAAAAATTAGTGCTGATTTAAAAGATTTAGAAAAAACATATAATATAAAACGTAGTCCAAAAAAACTTCATTCAAATGGTGCTATAAAGTATAATGCATATTTGCAAACTTTAGATCATGATGAACTTCTTATTCATATATATGTAAGACACATAAAAGATATTATGGAAAATACCGAACTTAAAAATAAAGTTCCGGGACAAAAGACTATGTTTAATTTTGAAGATGATAAAGGTTTTGATATATCAGAAAAACTTAGAAGTGATTTATCAAGTATGCTTGATATTGAATTTATTGATGAAGCTAATCTTTGTCTTCGATTTATGAACGAACTATATGAGGAGTATCTAAATGAGTGAAGTTTGGCAAACATTGACCGAAATACAAGATAGATTGATTGATGCTTTTGATAATACAGGTAATGAGATACAAGAACCAGGAATGGATAGATTTAATCAGCCTGGGTGGATTAATCGTGTATGGAATAGTGATAATTATAGAAGAGCTCACGTAGATGTTGTAGATGCAAGAGAATCTAAAAAATTATGGATGATGCATTGTTGTGTGTTTCCTCATTTAAACAATAATGGACCAATATTTGGACTAGATGTAATTGCAGGACCAAAAAAAATTACAGGATTTTTTCACGACTTTAGTAGAACTATAGAGCCAAATCATAATATGATTGAAGCATTTGGTTATGAAGTTGGCAAATTAGAATGGCGTAAAGAACGTGAGTTGCCAGATTGGGCTAAAGCTATTTTTTCACCACATATGGTTGCCGCTGGTAATGTGAATAAAAAAGAAGAATTAGATCAATTACTGGAATTAAGTTTAGATAGTATTGACTCATATCTTACAGATATTGGCAACTATAATAACGAAGCAGATGTAGACGAAGTGCGAAATGCACAAAATAGATATGCACACTATCAAAAACAAAATCCACATACTCCACGAACAATGACTAGCTTAGGTCTTAATGAAGAAGATGTTAAGGTTTTTGTGCAGGAATGTTTATTCCCTGACATTGCATAAATACATTATCGGGAGATTATGCAATGCGTTACCATGAGATTAAAATTGTAGAAGCACCAGGCGACGAGGTTGCGGCAAAAGATATGGCAGGTTTAGATACTCAGCCTATTGATAATGCAGAAATAGAAAAACTACAAACTGATATAGCCCAACGTGTAAATCAAGTTGCAGATCCCGCTGTACTTCATAGAATACAATCGTTGCTTAGAAAAAGTAACATTGGTAACATATCAAAATTTGCATTTAAAAAAGACAGCGATGCAGAAAAATTTGTTGGTCGATTAAGCGAAATAATTTTAGGATTAGATATTCCTGTAGCTGATAAGGTAAATTTTTTGCGTGAATTTGGTCGTTCAAATATGATCAAAGCTGAAGAATTATTAGACAATAGTGGCACACCAAAATCAATGGATTCTTGGTTTGAAGGAAGTGAAACAGCAAGAACAGTCTTCAAAGCAATGATAAATGATCCTGGCTTGATAGGTAAAAATGCTGGTGAGGCAGGACCTGGAGAACTTGCTATTGCTTGTTTTCATAGAGAAATAACAGCTGGTACAGATCCTAAAGCAAGTTACGATTTAAAATATAAAAATGATTTAATAGAAGTAAAAACAAAAGCTTCAGAAGGCAAAGGTGGCGGCGGTGGTCGTTGGACCGCAATGAATGACTATCCAATGGTTACATTTGCACAAAGTAGTCAAAGTCCTCTAGATCCAAAGAAACTTCCTAAAAGTATAGTTCCATATGAACATAGTGGAACACATCCAAGTATTCAAGCTATACTAAACGACCCTAATTACTTGAAAAATCCAGATGCACCACTAGACGAAGCAACGCAGAAAAAAATATTCGAACAACTATTAGCTTTAGCATATCCAAACGCTTCTCCAGAATTTATTAGGGCAGGAGCAAGCAAATATCCTAATCAAACAAGGGTAGATATTGCACCAGTAGCATTTGAAAGTTATAAAGGTAAACAACAATTTACAAGTATGTTACTTATGAAAGCAAGTAGTGACAATGTAAGCACATTGCATTTCAGTGATTTAAGTAAAGCAATTGATAACTTCATCTTAGGTGGCTTGTATTTAATGGGTCAGCAACGTGGAATGAGTATGCAAGCCACGATGAAATAAATACCTGTGGAGGGTATCAATGTTTAGACTCATATATTTAATTTTATTTTCATTATTTGCTACATTTAGTCATGCTGGTGCAGACTTAGTGCATAATTTTAAAAATCCAAGTTTTAGTGGAATAGGTTATAGTGCTCATGTGTTAAGCACCGAACAATTATCATTTAATCGGCAAAAAGACATCGACGACGAATTACAAGCTGAAGCTGATAGAATTGCTAGAGAACTTGAAAATACTGTATTAAATAAATTTATTCGAAACTTGGAATCACGTATATATGCAACTTTATCAAAACAGATGGTTGATAATATGTTTGCACAGTGTGGTGAAGAAGACCAACCTGATTGTGCTTCTTCAGGAACAACCGAAGTGGAAGATGCAACATTAACTTGGACAAAAGATGCTTCTACAGGTGCAATTACATTAATTGTTGATGGACCTGATGGTTATACTGAAATTACAATTCCAGGTGCAGGAGAATTTAACTTTTGAAATACTTAATTTTACTATTTTTTGCCTTTACTGTTTCTAGTTGTACTGTCACTGGTGAATTACCAAAACTTTTAAAAACAGAACCAAAAGTGCAGGATAATCCATTAACCTTAGAACTTAACCAAATTAAACCTATTAATGGCCCACCAATGACAGTAGGTGTATATAGTTTTACTGATAAAACAGGTCAAAGAAAACCAGCCGATAATATTGCAAATTTAAGTTCGGCTGTAACACAAGGCTCTGAAGTTTGGGTAATTGATGCTTTATTACAAGCTGGAAACGGAACTTGGTTTGAAGTTGTAGAACGTGTTGGCATGGATCACGTAATTAAAGAACGACAGCTAATAAGAAACACAAGAGAAAATTACGAAGAAAATCCAGTGCAATTATCACCAATGAAATTTGCTGGCTTATTATTAGAAGGCGGTATTGTTGGTTTTGATAGTAATATTACTACAGGAGGTACTGGAGCAAGATATTTTGGTATAGGCATTTTACAAGAATATAGAGTTGATACTGTGACTGTAGCAATGAGATTAGTAAGTGTTAGTACGGGAAGGGTATTAATTAGTGTAGCGGCTGAAAAAAGTATAGCAAGTTATAGAACAAGTAGTGATGTTTTTAAATTTTTAGATTTAGGAACTAAAGCTTTAGAAATAGAAACAGGATCGTCTGTAAATGAACCAACAAATTACTCAGTTAGATCAGCAATTGAAGCCGCGGTAATAGAATTAATTTATCAAGGCGTGAATACAGGACTTTGGGAATTTAAAGAATAATTTAGTTAATACAATATTTTTTCATTTTAGCTATTAAATTTGTTCTTCCTATACCTAATAACTTAGCGGCTCTTGTCCTATTTTGATTAGAGTTACTTAATGCATCATTTATCGCAGACATTTCTAAATTTTCCATTTCTTCAGTCAAGCTATATGAGTCATTAAAAGAATTTATAGGAACTAAATCTTCTAAAGCTTCCCATAAAGCATCTTGCTCTGTCCTAATTCTTTCGTTTTCGTCTTTTATATATTTTAAATGTTTAAGTTCCATAATTCATTATATACTAGTTTATCTGTAAATATATTTACAGTAAATAACATTACAACTACAAGTGCAATGTTATTACTGCAAACAACTATTCTCCAAATAGTGCAGTATTTAGCCAGATGCATTTTTATAAATATTATTGGCCGCAAGGCCGGAGGGCTTAAATATATGAATTTAAAAAATTTTTCATGGATCCTCCTGTTTGTGTCTATTTCATCAACTGCATTAGGAAATGAAATCTACATAGAACAGGTGGGGGACAATCTAGACCTGGACATTACACAGGATGGTCAAAACAACCAGTTTGGTGATAGTACTACCGGTATTGATTTAACCGGTGACGATATTACCTTTGCTATAACACAAACAGGAGATGATAACGATATAGCGGCTGTTATAAATGGTAATACATATACAGGTACTTGGACATTCACAGGAAATACCAACACTGTAGATTTAGTTTGTGATGCAAACGGTACAAACTGTGAAACTGTGAAATTAGATATCACAACTACTGGCGATACTAATATTTTTGATTTTGCAATAGGTGTAAATGCAGATGGTGCCGATGCTGATATTTCATTTGAAATAGATGGTGACGGAAATGTGCTTACCGCAAAAGTTGATGGCGTATCAGCTAAGATAGATATTACAAGTGATAACAGTGCATCAAATGCATCTGGTACAATAAATAATGTAGGCACAGGGCATACAACTGGACAGGGTGGTAATATGATTGACTTAGATATAGACGGTGATGGTGATTCGCAAGGACACACTGTGATACTTGATATCACAGGAGGCGCCAATCATTTCACTGTTACACAAAGCGGGACAAATGATAATACTGTGAACGGAACATTTTCAGGAGACGGAATGGAAGTAAATATTACACAGAGTGATTAATGATAAAATATATTATATTTTTTGTATTTTATGCAAATATTGTTTTTGCATCAATTGGCGAGGTAACGCAAAGTAGCGGATCAAGCACTATAAAACGTGATGCGGAAAAATTTAATGGCCAAGTTGGTTTAGATTTACAAATGCAAGATAACATTATAACTGCTAAAGGTAAACTTAGATTAGACTTTATAGATGATACAAGAGTTGACGTCACAGAACACAGCAGAATGACTATAGATGAATTTATATATGATCCATCTAATGGCACTGGCACACTCAGTATGAAGGCAACTTTAGGTGCTGTAAGATATGCTTCAGGACAAATAGCAAAGAATAGTAGACAAAGGGTAAACATAAGAACGCCAAGTGCAACTATAAATGTCAGAGGTACAGATTTTATGATGATCGTTGACGAAATAGGTGGATCTATGATTACTTTGTTGCCAAGTTGTAATGATGCTGGATTTTGTATAGTAGGAGAAATATCAGTGCATAGTGATGTAGGTACAGTGATAATGAATCAGGCTTTTCAAACTACGGTAGTTCCTCATAGAGCGGCTGTTCCTGGCCCTACTGTTGTATTAGATATACCTGAAAAACTTTTAAGTGCGATGCTGATAATTAGAAAATCAGATCCTTATACAGAAGAACTACTTAAAAAAGTACCTAATACCAATTTACTTGATATTGATTTTTTAAAATTTGATGAATTAGATCAAGATCCTTTAGTTGAGGGTATAAAAAATATATGGGTTACAGATTTGGAGACAACCACATATTTCAACGAAGCATTTTATGATGCGTTAGAAAAACAATTACAACAAATAATGGCACAATGGTTTGATGAACTTTCAGTGCAAAATATGGAATTTTTTAAAGAGAAATTTTTTGGATTAGATCCAGATACAGGCATTTTTTATGATGAAGTTTATCCTAATTTTATTGTAAGACGTAAAGAAGGTGTGCAACATTTTTTTGAATTAAGATTATCACAAGGATATGGTTATAATATTGATATGGAACAAGGAGGCTTTAGTGAATACGGGTATCGTGTTGGCACCGGCGGTGGCAACAATATTGTTATTAAGCAACGTGGCTTTTAGTAATGAACTATATATTCAACAAACAGGTGATTTGTTTGATAGTAGCATTACACAGGATGGTGACAATAATAAAATAAGAAGTTTAAACACTGTAAGTGGAAATGCAGTTATTGGTGGTAATAATAAAACATTTACTGTCACACAAACCGGCGACAATAATAGAGCAGGGTTTTGGACTCACGGTGGCAATCAAATTATTACAATCACGCAAGATGGTGATGGTAATGTAAGTGCAGTGGATAATCATGGTAACAATAATACTATAACTTTAGATATTGACGGAGATACAAATGTTACTCATACAGAAATAGGAAACGGCGGAGACGAAAATAATACTATGGATGTAATTGTTAATGGAGATAGTAATAATGCATATGTTGAAGTTTTGAATGGAGATTATAACGATATCGATGTGCAAATACAAGACCAAGACAATAATATTATGCGTGTAGTAGTTAATGGTAGCAATAATGATATTAAAGCATGGCAAGGAAAACATGAAGATGGCACAGTAGATGCCGACGAAACTGGAGACAACGAAGCATATTGGATCGTCACAGGCAATGCCAATGTATTAGAAAGTTATCAAACAGATGACAGAGGCAATGGCGGACAACACTTTGCAAACTATATTAATGGAAGTAACAATACAGTAAAACATACTCAAAGAGGCAGTGGTGACCATGAAGGATATATTGAAATTACTGGTGATGGTAATAATGTAGAACTACTGCAACGTGGCAACAATAATAATATGTTTGCTGACATAAAAATGGACGATGGACACACAGTTGATGTTGCACAACGTAATGCTAATCACACATCAAACATTGACCTATCAAACGGAGGTGGTGCTTATAACCTTACAGTAAGTCAAATGGCCGGTACTGCTCAGACATATAATTTAACTGGCATATGCACAGTTGCCACAGGATGTGCAATTTCAATAAATCAAAACTAGGCGTAACAATTTGTTGCACCTTTGTAATACTTTTTAACTTATGTGCGTAGATAAATACTTGTGAGGGCAGATAAGAGGGAATAAGTAATGATTGATCCAATTACGGCAGTAGCCACAGCAACGGCGGCTTTCAACACGATCAAACAAGGATTTCAAGCTGGTCGTGAAATTGAAAGTATGGCGGGAGATTTAGGAAGATGGATGGGAGCAGTATCAGATATTAAAAAAGCTGAAGACTACTCTAAAAAACCACCATTGTTTAAAAAACTTTTTGCGGCAGGAAGTGTTGAAGAAGAAGCACTTAATGCCTTTATGGCCAAGAAAAAAGCAGAAGATATGCGTGAGGAATTGAGACAGATAATTTCTTTCACAAGAGGTCCAAGTGCTTGGGATGAATTAATCAGGACAGAAGCAGATATCCGTAAAAAACGACAACAAGCTATATACGCTCAGCAAGAATATAGGCAAAAAGTTATAGAATGGATAATGATAGGTGTTGCTAGTTTAATAGTTATGGGAATGGTAACCGGATTTATATATCTTGTATTATATGATAGAGGACTTGTTTGAAGTTTAAGGACGATGATAACATAGTGACTGCTGGAGGTCCTTTTGCTAAATGTTTAGCACAACCACAATTAATGTTTGTAAAATATAATTCTGATCTACATTCAACTATGAAAAGATTTAGAAAAACAAGTGAACTTATAAAAGCAGAAAAGAAAAAACAACACTGGGCTCGATTGAATGGCAGGATAAGCAAATAAATATGGATATGCAAACAGAATTAATTCATAAGGAACTATCTACCCTTCAAAAAAAATTTGCTTTAATTGATGTAGAAGATATTGAATCTAAAGTTAGCAATTTAAAGCAAAGAATTTTTATGATGAATAAAAGAATGGGTTTTGATAAAAAAGAAATCACAATAAAATCTATTAATACAAGTAATAGTCCAACTCCTGCATCAATACAAAAACAAGATACTAGAGAAGAAATGTCAGATCTACGTGCTAAATTACAGCCAAAAAAATCAATATATCAAGAAATGGCACAAACTGATAAAGAGCTAGATGATGCCCTCCAAAAAGCATTTGCCAAGATGAAATAAAATATAAGTATAAAATACGTCTCCGAAAATAGGATAAGTATAATATAGGAGGACAAAATGAATAATATTATTGAAACAAATTTTGGTAAAAAAGTTGACATTTCTAGAATGGCAAATGGATCAGCTTCAAATATTACAAAACAAGGAACTTTTTATGTATTTTCTATTAGACTAGATGCTGATGACGTAAGAGAATATTCATTTACTGATAGAAATAGAGCAGTATCAATGCGACAAGTTTTAATTGGTCATATTGAACAAAAATTATTACAAGACACTAAAAAACGTGCCGTAGGATAATGCGTAAAATTTTATTGTCACCGATATGGAGTATTTTATTACTAGGACTTTTGTCCTGGTTATACGTTTTAAACCCCAATTTATTAGAGACAATTAGATTAAGGTATTTTGATACCCTTATTATAAATCAACCTTTAATTGATAATAACATATACACTGTCAATTTAGATCAAGCAAGTATTGATAAAAACGGCCAATGGCCATTTCCAAGAAGTGTTTATAGCGATATAATAGTTGATTTATTTGAAAGAGGTGCAGGCATTGTAGTTTTCAATGTGCTTATGAGTGAGGTTGATAGGTCAGGAGAAGATTTTAATCTTGTTGTAACTTTAAATGAATTGCCTGTAATACTTCCATTATTAGGTGCACCTACTGATAAAAATATTGCTACAAATCCTGGTGCTACAATTATTAATCCAAATTTTTTAGATAGAGTACCCAATGTTCCGGGCATAATTGCAAATGTACCTGGGATACAAGAAAGTGCAAGTGGTTCTGGTATTACAAATGCATGGCCTGAAATAGACGGCGTAACTAGACGAATTCCTTTAGTGGTTGCAAGTAACGGAGTATTATATCCAAACATTACTATGGAAGTTTTACGGGTAATTGTAGGAGATCCTAGCTTTCAAATTAAACTTAATGAGCTTGGAGTGGATAAATTGCGTATTCCTCAATTTGGACAAATACAAACAAGTAGCACTGGAGAAGTTTGGATAGACTGGAGCCAAAAATATAAATCGCATAATTTAGATAACCTGCCTAATGATTTTAAAGGTGGCATTGTATTTGTTGGACCTACAGCTCCCGGTGTTACACAACCACTTGCAACTGCAAAAGGTTCTATTTTTCCTCATGAGATACAGGCTGTACTACTAGGAACAGTTTTTAATGAATCAAATATTGCAAGACATCCTGATGCAGAGCAATGGGCTGAATTTGCCGCCTTTGTGTTAGCTGGTATATTTCTAATTTTAATCGCTCGATGGACGTATGTAGGTATAGCCTTTTTTGTGTTGTCTTTAGGTGGCAGTATAGGCATCAGTTGGTATGCTTTCACACAGTACGGTTTGCTCGTAGACGGATTTATACCAGCAACATTTTTATTACTTGTAGGTCTTGCAAGATATATTATTAAATTCTTAGACGAATTTTTACAAAAACAAGAAATTAAAAAACAATTTGCAGGTTATGCATCACCAACAGTAGTTCGTATGCTTCAAGAAAATCCTGCACTTATTAAAGAAGGAATGAAACGTGAGGTAAGTATTTGCTTTAGTGACTTGCGTGGTTTTACTCCTTTAGGCGAAAGTTTTGGAGATGATGTAAAAGGCTTGACAAAAATAATGAACGGATATATGGATGCAATAACACAACCTGTATTAGACATGAATGGTATGATTATTAAATACATTGGTGATGCTAGTATGCATATTCATAATGCACCAATAGACGATTCTGAACATCCACATACCGCTGTGCATTGTGGTTTAGAGATGTTAAAAGCAGTGGAGAAATTTAATGAAAAACTTGAGAAGGACGGCAGACCTCGTGTTGGGATGGGGGCTGGCATTAATACTGGTCTTGGTTATTTGGGAGAAATGGGTAGCACACAAAGACACTCATATGACGTCCTCG
>MDTC01254429.1_pt1 | contig 14411 bp, 10 predicted proteins | sample 811181 | NCBI WGS metagenome assembly MDTC01 (sample SAMN05326644, study PRJNA326480) | marine metagenome | isolation source: seawater | place: Pacific Ocean: North | collected 2011 | reverse complement strand
TTCCATCACGCCCTGCACCCGGGAGCCGGGCGCCACCTGATCAGGCTTCTCCTTTCGGGTGATCGGTGGGATACGCACCTGATCACCGGTTCTCACACGGGAATCCGGCTTGACCCGCCCTTTATTGACCCGAACCTCGCCCTTGCGGATAACACGATAAATAATGCTCTTGGGCACACCGCGAAGCTGGGCAAGAAGGAAGTTGTCCACCCTCTGACCATCGTTGTCTTCGTCCACGGTAACCCACTGGACGCCCTGACGGACTTCTCCACGAACAGCCTGACTCTCACTGCCGGCCCTGCTGGTTTTTTTTGCCCTCTCGGGCCGCGTTTGGGCTGGCTTTCTGCTCGCAGACTTTCGAGACATGAAGTTCCTTGGCTACTGGAGTGACTGCAGGATTGAACGGCTGCATGAATACTGTTATATTCCGGCGTGCTTTGCCGTTTGTCTACGGCCTGACCAACTCAAGTCAGAAGCCGGAGCGGCAGAAGTATACCGACACTATTCGAGAGTTTGAACGCCGTGCACCCAATCACTACCGGGAACGGCGAGAGAAATGCTCCCGGAGGACCAGGACAGATCTTCGAAAGGCTGCATCCTGTACCCGGGAGAGAGAAAAACCGCGCGGAAAACCGCGGGCGACATCGCGAAGAATCACTGCCACCCAGGGCCGGGCCGTCCAGCATACGAATACGACGTGAGACCCAGGCACCTGAGTGAACCTGAAAACGGATAACATGCGTCAACAGACACGAACCTTACACGACCTCTCCCTGCCCACAGGCAGCCGGATCGTCGGCGTTGGTCTCAGACCGAAAGGATCAAACCCCAGAAGGGTCTGATTCGTCTGGCCGCCGGTCCGCCCTTGATGTAACAGGGCCCGCGGCACGCACATCCTGCTTCGCTGATGCGATCCCCTCCGGTTTTCTGTCAAATTAAACGACAGGAACTCTTTCTTTCCATGAAAAGAATGCTTATCAATGCAACTCATCCCGAAGAGTTGCGCGTCGCCCTGGTTGACGGCCAGCGTCTATTCGACCTTGATATCGAATCCAGCTCCCGCGAGCAGAAGAAAGCCAATATCTACAAGGGCCGCATTACCCGGGTCGAGCCCAGTCTCGAGGCCGCGTTTGTGGATTTCGGCGCCGAGCGCCACGGCTTTCTGCCGTTGAAGGAAATTTCCAAGGAATACTTCAAGAAGTCGCCCGGCCAGATCGAAGGCAAAATCAACATCAAGGACGTTGTTTCCGAAGGCCAGGAAGTCATCGTGCAGGTCGATAAGGAAGAGCGTGGCAATAAGGGCGCAGCCCTGACCACGTTTATCTCCCTGGCAGGTCGCTATCTGGTACTCATGCCCAACAACCCCCGTGCCGGCGGCATCTCCCGTCGCATTGAGGGCGATGAGCGGGCGCAGCTCAAAGAAGCGATGAACGATGTTCAAGTGCCGAAATCCATGGGCATCATCGTTCGTACCGCCGGCATCGGCCGTACCACTGAAGAACTCCAGTGGGATCTGGACTACCTGGTGCAATTCTGGGAGGCCATCACTCAGGCCGCCGGCGAGCGCAAGGCCCCCTTCCTGATTCACCAGGAAAGCAACGTTATCATCCGTGCGGTCCGTGACTACCTTCGCCAGGACATCGGCGAGGTTCTGATTGACGCTAATGGCGTCTATGAGGACGTCCTGAATTTCGTTCGTGCGGTCATGCCCACCTTCGAAAACAAGATCAAGCTGTACAAGGATGAAATCCCGCTGTTCAGCCGGTACCAGATCGAAGGCCAGATCGAGACCGCCTTCCAGCGGGAAGTGAAACTGCCCTCCGGCGGCTCCATCGTGATTGATCCGACCGAGGCCCTGGTTTCCATCGACATCAACTCTTCCCGCGCCACGAAAGGCCAGGATATCGAGGAAACCGCGCTCCAGACCAACCTGGAAGCGGCAGAGGAAATCGCCCGCCAGCTGCGCCTGCGTGACATGGGCGGCCTGATTGTCATCGACTTTATCGACATGACGCCTGCGAAGCATCAGCGGGAAGTTGAACAGAAGATGCGTGAGGCCCTGGAAATCGACCGGGCCCGGGTTCAGGTGGGCAAAATCTCCCGCTTCGGCCTGCTGGAAATGTCCCGTCAGCGCCTGCGCCCTTCCCTGGGAGAGACACGCAGCGAAGTGTGCCCCCGATGTGAAGGTCAGGGCACTATTCGTGGCATCGAGTCCCTCGCCCTGAGCATCATGCGCCTGATCTACGAGGAATCGTCAAAGGATAAGACCGGCGAAGTACGAGCCGTTGTGCCGGTTTCCGTCGCCACTTTCCTGCTCAACGAGAAGCGCAAGCAGCTGGCCGACATTGAAGCCCGCCAGGAAGTGAGCGTTGTCGTGGTGCCGGTTCCTCATATGGAGACACCGCATTTCGAAATCATCCGGATGCGTCAGGATGAAACAACGCCCGAGCACATTTCCAGCCATCAGGTGGCCCAGGAGTACAGCGAGCGTGAAGAAGAAATCTTCGAGGCGCCCACCCCTGAGAAGCCGGTACGCGAACAGGCTGCGGTAAAAGCAATCCGGCCGAGCGCACCCGCACCCGCGCCTGCCCCGGCCGCACCGAAGGCTGATGAAACCACTGAGCAGGAAGAAGGCCTCTTCCGCCGGCTGGGACGCAAGATCGCTGGTTTCTTTAGTGGCGAGGAAGAACAGAAAGTCGAGAATCGCGAGCAGAGCCAGAGCCAGCGCGAAGATCGTCGCAACCAGGGCCGTCAGGACCGTCGCAAATCCCGGGTAGCCCGCGGTGATGACCAGCGTGCAGGTGGCAACCGCAGTGGCAACGAACGGCGCCAGGGCGGCCAGCAGGGCCGTGGTGACGACAACCGTGGCCGCGGCCGCAACCGCAACGACGACCAGAACCGTGGCAACCAGAATCGCCAGGCATCCGAAAACAAAGGCCAGGATAATCGCGGAGGCGACAACAAGAGCGCCGACAACAAAGGCTCTGAAAATCGTCGTGACAACCGTCGCGACAACCAGGGCCGCGGCCGCAACAGGCCCCAGCGCGACCCGAAGGATAATCGCGAGCAGAAGGACCAGAAGGATCAGGGCCAGCAGGATAATGCAGCCAAGTCCGGTCCAGCGGACAAGACCGGTTCAGAAGAGAAACGCAGAAAGCCACGTCGCCAGCGCAACCGCGACGGCTCTCCGTCTGAAGCACCGGCGTCCGCTCCGGCTGATCGAAAAGCCGCTCGTAGCGAGAAGCATCAGAAGGACACGCAGCCCGAAAACGGTCGTGACGATGCCAAGCCCGAGGTGAAAGCCGAGCAGGTAAAGGAAACAGTCAACAAAGCGTCTGACAAGCCCGAAACAAGGGCCGAGACTGCGCCGGCGGCCAGCGAAACACCGAAACCGGAAGCTGCTCAGAAAGAGCCAGTGAAAGAGCAGAAGCCCGAGAAGGCATCCGCAGACAAAGCGCCGTCGGAGAGCAAGCCGGAAGCGAAACCGGCAGCGGAAACAAAACCCGTTGCAGAGAGCCCGGTTGAAAAGCAGGAAGCTGTTCAAGCGAAACCTGAAAAAGCCGAGCCCGCCAAGGCTGAACAAAGCTCCGAACCCCTTGAGAAGCCTGAGGAAAAGAGCGAAAACGTTACCGAGCAGGCGCAAGGCGCAGCCACAGACAAAGAGCCTGCCAAGAGCACCGCGGCCACTGATGAGCCAAAGCCGGTGACTGACCAGGCTACCGAGAAAAAAGAGGCAGCTCCGAGGTCAAAGCCGGAGTCCAGGGCCACGGCCGACGGTGAACAAGCGCCGCGGGCGAAGAAGCAGCCGGCGAAGCCCAAGGAAGCGCCAGCCGCCAAGGCAGAACCGGAGGAGGCACCACAACCCGAGAAGGCTGAAAAGCCAGCGGAGGAGAAGATAGCACCAGAGCGTAAGGCTCCCGAGGCTCAACCGGAGCCAAAGCAGCCGGAAGCAGCGCAGGCCAGCCCCGAAAAGGCCGAGCCCAAGAAAGCCGAGCCCGAAAAAGTTGAGGCCAAAACCGCAGAGCCAGTGAAGGAAGAGACGCCTTCCGCTCCGGAGGCAACAGCCAAGGACACGCCTGCCGATGCCCCGGCAGTCGACGTTCCTGTAACACCGGGCCGCGCTTACAATGATCCAAGAGAAGTCCGCAAGCGCCAGAAGGCCGCGGAAGAGGCCAAAAAGGCCGGGAGTAACTAACTGATGCTATCGAACTCCGACATAGAAGCGCTGGAAGACATCCTCTTTGCCGAGCCCTGGGGCGATGAAGCCCTGGATTTCTTCGGTTTCCATGGGGTGGTCTGCGCCAGCGTCGTCGGCCCGGCTGAACTGAGCGCGGAAGAAATCTTCCGCCTCGCCACGGGCACCGATCAGGTGCCCGACACCGGGATTCCCGAGGTGTTCAGGCGCTGCTCGACCCAGCTGGCCAATGACATGGCCCACTCCCTGGACATGGGGCAGTCTCTGGAACTGCCGGAGCCGGAGGATGGCGACCCCATGAACGCGCTGGAAAACTGGTGCGCCGGGTTCGTGGACACCTTTCTGGAACACGAAGAAGAGTGGCTCGAAGCAGCCAGCGAAGAAGAAGCGGCGGACCTGATGGTGCCTATGCTGACACTCTCAGGACTGTTCGATGACGAGGACTTCCAGAAGGTTCGCAACAGTGAAAAGCTATCCCGGCAGATGGCCGACGCCATCCCGGACTCACTGACGGATCTGTACCTGCTGTTCCACGCACCGGATTAAACCGGCGCCGCACCCGGAACAGGTTGTCTGAACGAATGCCAGACCGGCTCAAGCCCGTCTGGCATTTTCATGATGCGGCCAAGCTCACACCAGGGAGCGCCGGGAAAGTGAAAATCACTGCCCTGGGATGCCAGCAATTTCTCTTTCCGACAAAGCTCTGCAAGAAACCCCAGATCACCACTGGATTGACCTGAGGTAGACACTTCAATTGCCTGCCCCCCTGCCCTTCGGAAATCCGCGGTCAGCTCCCTGAGTTTGGTTGCCGTAAGCTGGTATTTTCGGGGATGGGCAAGAACCGCAACGCCACCTGCCTCGGTGATCCAGCGCACGACTTCTGGAAGCTCCGGCCAGAAAGCTTTTACATCACCGGGCTTACCGTTACCCAGATATCGCTTGAATGCCTGGGCAGCATTGCGAACAACGCCAGCCTCTGTCAGAACCTGTGCAAAATGTGGCCGTCCAGGCACGTCGCCACTGGCAGCCTCGGAGGCCTTATCGAGAAGGCCATCAACACCAAGCTTACCCAGGCGGTCCGCGATCATGCGGGCACGAGCCCAGCGATTCTCGTTCTGCTGCTCCAGCGCCTGCCTGAAACCGGCCTGCCCGGGATCAAAATCCAGACCGACGATGTGGATGGTCCGGCTTTTCCAGAGGCAGGAAAGCTCAACCCCGGGAATCAGGATGATACCCTGCGCCTGCGCAGCCGCCTCGGCTTCGGCAAGGCCAGCGATCGTGTCGTGGTCAGTAAGGGCCAGGTGGGTAACCCCCCGACCGGCAGCGCGCTCGACCAGTGCCGCCGGTGATAGCGCGCCATCGGAAGCCGTGCTGTGGCAATGCAGATCAATGCACAAATGCGGGTCTTGCGGTATAGTCACAAAATATCCTGAATCTTCAGATAACTGGCGGCTTGCCAGGGTTTAACAGTGTACCAGCCAACCCTTGCACGACACGACCGCTGATTGTCTGATCAACTATCCTGTCTTTGAAAACCTGTTCGGAGAGCTGAATGTACTACGCCATTATCAGTGAAGATGTCGAGAACAGCCTGCCGTTGCGCCAGTCTGCGCGTCCGGCTCACATCGACCGGCTTCAGGCCCTGAAAGCCGAGGGCCGATTACTTGTCGCTGGCCCTCATCCGGCGCTGGATACTCCAGAGCCCGGCGATGCCGGCTTTACCGGTAGTCTGGTAATCGCGGAATTTGACTCTCTGGAAGCGGCCCAGGCCTGGGCGGATGCCGACCCTTATGTGGAGGCAGGCGTTTATGACAAGGTTGTGGTAAAGCCTTTCAAAGCCGTCCTCCCGTGAGCGGGCCTTGGGGGCCCATGAGTTTATTGTAATGATGGCACGCTTGCACGGCGGGGCATCTGTGACAAAATTGCGCTTTTAATCAGACTCAGATTTCAACCGCAGAATTTCAGGGAACGTAACCAGTGACGCTTTTTCGTCTAGCAATCAGTGTGTTGTTCGCAGTGTCCTCCATTGCTGTTGCCCAGGCAAAGACTGTCTGGGTTGACGACCAGTTGTACCTGCCAGTGAGGTCAGGCGCAGGTTCCCAGTTCCGCATCATTGAAAACGCGGTTCCCAGTGGCACGCCGCTGGAAGTCATCGAGGCCTCCGATTCCGGATACACCCTCGTTCGCACTCCCAAGGGCACCGAGGGCTGGGTTTCCAGTCAATACCTGAGCGAGACACCCATTGCTGCAGATCGCCTGCGTACGGCCAACCGTCAGTTGGAAGAAACGCGCGCTGAACTCGCCCAGGTAAAAGAGCAGCTGTCTAACGTCGTCACTGAGCGCAACGCGCTGGAAAGCTCCGAAGCCTCGCTTTCTGACCGTTCACAGGAGCTCCAGGAAGAGCTTCAGCGGATCAAGAGTATCGCCGCCGATTCCATCAATCTGGAACGTCGAAATCGCGAGCTGCGGGAAGAGAACCAGAAGATTCGCAACGACCTTGAAGTGCTCACGGCTGAAAACGAACGTCTGGAAGCCAGCAAGGAATACGATTTCATGTTGCTGGGCGCGGGCCTCGTTCTCGGTGGCGTTTTGCTGGCACTGATCATTCCAATGCTCAAACCAACAAGAAAAACCGACAACTGGGCCTGATGCCATGAAGGATTATTCAGAGAAACGCGATTTCCACCGTATGCAGGTGAACTCGGAGATTGAGATCAGCGACAGCCAGGGCAACCGCTTCAAAGGGATCTGCCGTGATCTGAGCGCGACCGGCATGCAACTCTACGTTGAGCAGGCCGTGAACGTTGGCGAGGAACTTCACACGGTTCTTCACTCCAGCAGTGATCAGTTTCCGCCGCTGGAGACTGTCTGCGAAGTCATTCGCTGCGAACCGGAAGGAGACGGGTTCCTCCTTGGAACGAACATCAGCGAAGTCACTCGCTGAACGAAAAACGGCGGCCATTGGCCGCCGTTTTTGTCTCTGCCTCGAAAAGCCTCAAACCAGAGGCTTCTCAGAAACAATGATGCCGTTGTTGTCGGCGTAGACGTAGTGTCCGGGATGGAATGTAACGCCGTGGAAGGTGACCGGCACATTCAGGTCGCCCAGGCCACGCTTTTCACTCTTTCTCGGATGGGTGCCAAGGGCCTGCACACCCAGGGCGGTGTTGCCAATCTCATCCACGTCGCGCACGCAACCATAGATGATCAGGCCCGCCCAGCCGTTGCTAGCAGCCTTCTCCGCGAGCATGTCGCCCAATAGCGCATGGCGCTTTGAAGCGCCACCATCCACGACCATCACACGACCGTTCCCTGGCTGGCCAACCTGCTCTTTCACCACGGAGTTATCTTCAAAACACTTCACGGTCACAATCTCACCGCCAAATGCCTTGTTGCCACCGTAGTTATTGAAGCCGGGCTCTACAACCAGCACTTCCGGAAATTCGTCACACAGGTCCGGGGTAATTATCGTCGTCACGTTGTCGCTCTCCTTATCCTGGAAATAAACTCAGTCGATTTTTTCGTCGGCCAGGAAGAACCAGGTGTCCAGTACCGAATCGGGGTTCAGTGACACCGTATCAATGCCCTGATCCATCAGCCACTTGGCGAGATCCGGATGATCCGATGGCCCCTGCCCGCAGATACCGATGTATTTGCCGGCCTTCTTGCACGCCTGAATGGCGTTGGAAAGCAGCGCCTTGACCGCATCGTTCCGCTCATCGAAGAGGTGCGCGATGATGCCCGAATCCCGGTCCAGACCCAGGGTCAGCTGAGTCAGATCGTTGGAGCCGATGGAGAAGCCGTCAAAGTGCTCCAGGAACTGATCCGCCAGCAGCGCATTGGCCGGCAGCTCACACATCATGATGACCCGAAGACCGTTGTCACCACGCTTGAGTCCGTTCTCCGCCAGCAGGTTCACTACCTGTTCCGCTTCACCCACGGTACGCACGAACGGAACCATCACTTCCACATTGGTCAGCCCCATCTCGTTACGCACCTTTTTCAGGGCACGGCATTCCAGCTCGAAGCAGTCCCGGAAGGTATCGGAGATATAGCGCGATGCACCCCGGAAACCGAGCATCGGGTTTTCTTCATCCGGCTCGTACAGAGTGCCGCCGATCAGGTTGGCGTATTCGTTGGATTTGAAGTCCGACAACCGCACGATCACTTTCTTGGGCGCGAACGCCGCTGCCAGGGTAGAGATGCCCTCAACCAGCTTGTCGACATAGAAATCCACCGGCGAGCTGTAACCGGAGATGCGTTTCTCAACGGTCTGCTTGATATCCCGGGGCAGTCCATCAAAGTTCAGCAGTGCCTTGGGATGAACACCGATCATCCGGTTAATAATGAACTCAAGCCGTGCCAAACCAACACCTTCATTCGGCAACGCCTGGAAATCAAAAGCCCGGTCTGGGTTGCCGACGTTCATCATGATCTTGAACGGGATGTTCGGCATGGAGTCCACGGTATTTTCCCGCAGCTCGAAATCCAGGGAGCCCTCGTAGATCATGCCGGTATCGCCCTCAGCGCAGGAGACGGTCACTTCCTGTGCGTCGGTCAGCAACTCCGTGGCATCGCCGCATCCGACCACGGCCGGAATGCCCAGCTCGCGGGCAATAATGGCCGCGTGGCAGGTACGACCACCGCGGTCGGTAACAATGGCGGAAGCCCTTTTCATCACCGGCTCCCAATCCGGGTCGGTCATGTCGGTAACCAACACATCGCCGGCCTGCACCCGGTCCATTTCCTTGATGCTGGTAATGATCTTCACCGGGCCACTGCCGATCTTGTGGCCGATGCTCCGGCCTTCCACCAGCACCTTGCCGGTTTCTTTAAGCAGGTAGCGCTCCATCACATTGGCAGACGCACGGCTTTTCACCGTCTCAGGGCGCGCCTGAACGATGTAGATCTTGCCGTCGTCGCCGTCCTTCGCCCACTCGATGTCCATCGGTCGCTGGTAGTGCTTCTCGATAATCATCGCCTGACGTGCCAGGTCTTCCACCTCGGCGTCAGTGATGCAGAAGCGGTTGCGGTCTTCCTGCTCCACCTTCACTGTTTCAACGAATTCACCTTCACCGGGCTTGGTGTGGTAGACCATCTTGATGGCCTTGCTGCCCAGATTGCGACGCAGGACGGCCGGCCGACTGGCTTCGAGAGTAGGCTTGTGTACGTAGAATTCATCAGGGTTTACAGCACCCTGAACGACGGTCTCACCCAGACCGTAAGAGGCAGTTACAAATACCACGTCACGGAAGCCGGATTCTGTGTCGAGGGTGAACATAACGCCACTGGCCGCCGTCTCACTGCGCACCATTTTCTGGATACCAGCTGAGAGCGCGACCATCTTGTGGTCAAAGCCGTGGTGGACGCGGTAGGAAATAGCGCGGTCATTGAACAGCGACGCAAACACTTCCTTGACCGAGGTGCGCACCTGTTGCAGCCCCACCACGTTCAGGAAGGTTTCCTGCTGGCCTGCGAAGGAGGCGTCCGGGAGATCTTCCGCCGTTGCAGAGGAACGTACCGCAACCGCCATGTGTTCGTTGCCATCCTGCAGGGTGGCGAACGATTCCTTCAGGGCGTTCTCCAGAACATCCGGAAATGGCGTTTCAATGATCCATTGACGAATCTGGGCACCAACCCGGGCCAGTTCGTTAACGTCGTTGATGTCCAGGGCATCGAGAGCGTTGTCGATACGCTCTTTCAGTCCGTCAGTAGCGAGGAATTCGCGATAGGCGTGCGCTGTTGTGGCAAAGCCACCTGGAACGGTAACACCTGCGTTGGCGAGATTACTGATCATTTCGCCGAGTGAGGCGTTCTTGCCGCCTACCCGATCGACATCGGACATTCCCAGGTGATCAAACCAGATAATGTAATCTTCCAAAGCATGTCTCCCTTGAGTCTGTGAAGCTAAGAGCAAAATCGGGCCAGCGGTATCAAGCGGTAAAAGCAGACAATATCCACTGCGGAGTCTCGAACTTGGCGTGTATGATACTGTAACCTGCGGAAATTACCTAGGCCACCGAGCCAGGAATCAAGAACCAAGGAACCGGACAATACAGCATGAAACGCACTGCTTTTTTCATTTCTGATGGCACCGGCCTGACAGCCGAGGCTCTCGGGCACAGCCTTCTGGCCCAGTTCGAAAAGATCGAGTTTGAACGGGTTACTGTTCCCTACATTGCGGACGAAGAAAAAGCCCGGGAAATGGTCAAACGGATCAACAAGGCGGCCGAGACAGACGGCGCACGGCCGCTGGTGTTCGACACCATTGTAAACAGCGATATCCGGGAAATCATCGCCACCGCCGAGGGTTTCATGGTGGACATCTTCGGTACGTTTCTCAGCCCCCTGGAACAGGAACTCCAGTCTTCCTCTTCCTATACCGTCGGTAAATCCCATGCCATCAACAATGAAGGCAGCTATGAACGCCGGATCAATGCCGTCAATTTCGCGCTGGATAATGACGATGGCGCACGCACCCGGCATTACGACGAAGCAGACCTGATCCTCGTTGGCGCCTCCCGAAGCGGGAAAACCCCCACCTGTCTCTATCTGGCGCTGCAGTATGGCGTGAAAGCGGCAAACTATCCGATTACCGAAGAAGACCTGGCAGACCAGCAGATCCCGAAAGCCCTGAAACCTTATAAAGAGAAAATTTTCGGGCTGACTATCGAGCCGGAGCGGCTGGCAACCATCCGCAACGAACGCAAGCCAAACTCTCGCTACTCATCCATCAAGCAGTGCATGCACGAGATCGAGGAAATCGAGTTGATGTATCGGCGTGAGCGGATTCCGTACCTGAATACCACCGCCTATTCGGTTGAGGAGATCTCCACCCGAATCATGGTGACAACCGGTCTGAAGCGCCAACGCTAGGGGTACGGACGGCTGGAGGGCTTCATCGGGGCAGAATAAGAAAGGGGCCAGACCAAGAAGAGGCCAGATGAACACTTCATCTGGCCTCTTTTGTTTTGGCTTTACAGTTCCTGAATGTTCAGGCCAAGCTTCTCGGCCCTAGCACGGTTTTCCGGACTGGTTACCACGGCCGTACTGGCTTTCTCCGGCACCAGCCAGGTTCTGGCCACACGCTTCAGGTCATCCAGGGTGACGGACAGCACCCGCTCCCGGAACCTGGCACGCTGCTCCGGGCTTCGCCCAAACAGCTTGTTGTGAAAAGCATGGCGAGCAGCGCCCGCGGGCGATCTGGGCCTGTCGAGTTGACCAATTACACCAAGAATCGACTCTTCAAGCTCCTGATAGTCGTGGTCATTGTCCTGAAGCCACGCAAGGGCCGCGTCGAAATCGTCCAGCGTTTCCTCCAGGCGCGGATCACGGTAGGAGAAGAACCGGAACGTGCCATTCACGCTGTCCTGCCCGGCGCCGCCACCGTAAGCGCCACCCTTCTCCCGAATGGCTCGGTGCAGATAACCGTTACGCAAGAAACCACCCAGCACTGTCAGTGCCGCCGCATCGGGATGATCCACAGCGACAGTGCTGTAGGCCTTGGAACAGAAGTTAACCTGGGTAGAGGTCAGCCACGCCTCACGGGTGGTGTAATTGACCGGTTCCATTTTCCAGCCTGCAATGCCCGCCCCGGAGGCATCACGCCAGCAGGATTTCAGATCATCAACCATCGCCGGGAGCTGATCCTCTTCACCAATCACCAGGAACTCCCGACCCTGCTTGCCGATCTTCTCGTGCAATGCAGAAAGCTTGTCACAGAGCGCCGTCAATTCCTCTGGATCCTTCAGGGCCTGATCGAGCTGCTTAGTGCCGCGAATACCGGCAAGACCACCCAGCCGGAAAGATAGCCAGGCACCCGGACTCATTCCCTGTGAAGCCGCGCCCATGGCCAGTGCATGGCCACTGCCGGTTACGGCCTGCTCGCGACGGGCCCGGATCTGCGCAATGATCTCCCGGATTCGCTCTTTCTCATCGAAGCGGGCACTGGTGTAGACATCCCGTAGAAGACGGGTCAACTCACTGCGATTACGGGCCAGAGCCTTGCCGTTGAAGATGATGTAACCGGACAGCGCCTGAACGTCATCAATCCGGCCTTTGGCGCTGAACGCTGCGCCGATACCACCAGACTCCGCAGAGATACGATCCTGCATTTGCAGGTAGTCCAGATCACCACAACCCACTTCGGAAATCAGCGTGGTGTAGTAAGGCACCAGAAGCAGCTCCTCTTCGGTCAGCGCCGGCACCGGGACAACAATCTGCTCGTAAACCAGACCGTTGGTACCACGGGCATAAACGGTTGCCGAAATGTCGCCGTCATAACGCCCTTCCGGCTCTGGCATCTGCAGAGGCACGTCTGACAGATCCACCTTTGGCAGAATGGAGTCATCGTCCTTCTGCATCTGGCGTTCTTCCAGCGCCCTGGCCCGGTCGACAATCATCCGGACCTCGTCATCGGTAAGCTCGGCCTTGCGACGGGCCAGCGCTTCACGGATGGCTTCCTGCCGGCGGGACTCGAGCTTTTCATCCGGCCGCAGGGTCAGGGTGACCCGGTGCGGGTTCTCAAGAAGCTTGCGGCGGATCAGGTCTGGCACGTACTGCGGGTCCCGAATTTTCTCCCGGAGCGTTGCCAGGACCGGCTCCAGATCCAGCAATTCAACCGGATCACCGCCGTGCACCATGGGTGCAATGGCACTCATGATCAGCTGCAGGCCGTACGGGAACTGGTCACCAGCAATTTCCCGCTGGTGCAGTTCGAGCTGATGCAGGATGGCTTCCAGACGTTCCTGGCTGACGCCCTCCTCCACGACCTTGAGCAGCGTGGACTCGAGCAGGGCTTCCAGATCCTTGTGCTTGTCCGGCTCGCTGCCTTCGATGCCGCAAACAAAGGTCATTTCACGGTTGGAGTCTTCCAGACCACACATGGGCGAAGGTGCATGACCAAGATCCGTGGTTTCCAGGGCTCGCATCAGTGGTGAGGCACTGTTTTCCAGCAGTACCGCAGAGAGCAGTTGACCCTCCAGGTTCTCCTGCAAATCAAAACTGTGGCCCAGCAACCAGCCCACAACGATGTGAGTCTTGTTGTCGGTCCCCTCGCCTTCGTTGACCGCATAGCCCTGCTCTACCCTGACCGGGGCGAACATGCGCTTCTCGTCGCGAACCGGAAGATCGATGTCCAGCCGGTCGAACCGTTTCAGCGCCAGCTCTTCAAACTTCTCATGATGCTCATGAGCCGGGATATCGCCGTAGGTGGCAAATATCGCGTTGCTGGGGTGATAGTGGTGGCGGTAGAACTGCAGCAGGTCGTCGTAGCTCAGATCCACGATGTGGTCGGGCTCGCCACCGCTGTTGTAGTGATAGGTCGTGGTCGGGAACAGGTGGCTGCTGAGGTTCTGCCACAGCTGGGACGTGGGCGAACTCATGGCGCCTTTCATCTCGTTGTAGACAACACCCCGATAAACCAGGTCGGTGGACGGATCTTCCGGCTTATCGAACTCAAGGCGATGACCTTCCTGCGCAAAATCCAGCGGATCGAGCTTGGAGAAAAATACACAATCCAGGTAAACCGACAGAAGGTTGTCGAAATCCTTTCGGTTCATGCTGGCGAAGGGATAGGCCGTCCAGTCGCTGCTGGTGAAAGCGTTCATGAACGTGTTCAGTGACCGCCGAATCATCATGAAGAACGGATCACGAACCGGGAAACGCTCGCTGCCACACAATGCCGTGTGTTCCAGAATATGCGCCACCCCGGTGGAATCCATCGGGAAGGTACGCAGGGCAACGAAAAACACGTTTTCGTCGTTGTCGGCTGCCAGATGCAGATGGCGGGCGCCAGTCTTCTTGTGACGATACTCCTCGACCTCGAGATTGAGTGTATCGATCCGGTGACTGCGAAGTTTCTCAAAGGCCGGATGAGTTGCGTTGTCGATCACTGCAGCCATTCAAACTATCCTGTCTTTAAACAATTGGAGAATTGTAGGGTAACACGTAGTATCGCTTATCATGCATCACTCCAGTAGCTAAAGGGTACCTCGCCGTCCATGACAACTCCCGCTCCTCAGACAAAGGCAGTTGACGCTCCGGAAGTCGCCGCTTATTGGGCAGAACGACGAAATTACCTTGACCGGATCCGGAAGGTACCGGAAATCAGACAGCGCTTCTGGCGGGAAGTTGCCATATACCTGCTGCGTCGCCTGCTCTGGTCTTTTGGATTTTTCCCGGTTTTTATCGCTTTCTGGGTTCCATTTGTGATGGCCAG
>MDTC01191031.1_pt1 | contig 14412 bp, 13 predicted proteins | sample 811181 | NCBI WGS metagenome assembly MDTC01 (sample SAMN05326644, study PRJNA326480) | marine metagenome | isolation source: seawater | place: Pacific Ocean: North | collected 2011 | reverse complement strand
CCGCAGCGTGGCATCCCCCTACCCTGCCAACGGACGCTTTTTCGCGAGTTGCGGCTCAGGTGGTCGAGCCAGTCGATTCGCTTCGATCATTCCACCGAAAAGCGGCAAGGGCAAACCCACCATCGCCTATTCATTGAAGAAGAACATACCCTACGTTCCCACTTCCATTGCAAAAGGGAACCTGCTCTTCCTAGTCACCGATGGTGGCATCGCCTCCTGCCTCGACTTAAAATCGGGCGAAATCAGATGGCGCGAACGTCTCGACGGCAACTACTTCGCGTCACCCATTATGGTAGGGAAGGTCATCTATGCCGTATCCCGCGAAGGCAACGTCGCCACTTTTTCAGCGTCTGACAAATACAAAGCTCTTGGAATATCCTCTCTCGGCGAGCTCACCCACAACACACCCGCCGTAGCCAACAACTGCCTCTACTTCCGAACCTATTCGCATATCTTCCGCTTGCCTGCCAAGCAAGTAAGGTAGCAGAGTTTAACTCCATCTCGGCCAAGCATTGCCGTTGACTCAGGTACTGTGGTGAAAGAAAATGGAAAGTATGCAAAAGAGATACCTAATAATGTTAGCGGGCACTTTGCTCGCTTGGTTTTCAGCGATTTCGGCAAATGCCGAAAATTTCTCCGTTGCGGGGTATGCGTTTAGCTCCCCGACGGGATGGAAGGCGTCACCGCCTTCCTCCTCCATGCGCAAAGCTCAGTTCTTGGCCTCGGGAAAAGATGGAAAGTCCGCAGAAATCGTATTCTTTTACTTCGGAGCGGGCGGTGCAGGAGGCGTAAAGGCGAATATCGACCGCTGGATGGGCCAATTTAAAAATGCCGAAAACAAAAAAGTGGAGGGTAAAAAGGTCGGAGGCATAAAAGTCACATATGCTAGAGCTACAGGAACCTTCATGAGCGGTCGTCCCTTCGGAACAAAGGTTCCAAAAGAGGGTTATGCTCTATTGGGTGCTATTATCGAAGGGAAGCAGGGAGCCATCTTCGTTAAAATGACTGGTCCGGAAGCAGTCGTTGAAGCAAATGCTGATAAGATGAGGGCTATGGTCGCAGGTGCTCTAAAGTAGTTAAAAGTCTCGACCTTTTCTGGTGCTTTAATGGGAACAGATCAGCTTGGTTTGATAATTACTAAGCACGCGAGAACATCATGAGACAGCTTGTCATATTTCCAACCTTCATCAGCTTTTTTTTCACCTTCGGCGCAAGCGGACAAACCTTTGAGCCACAGCAAATTGCCTTTTTTGAGAAAAAGGTGCGTCCACTCTTAGCTGCGCACTGTTTCGAGTGCCACTCCGCAAAGTCCAAGAAGCTCGAAGGCGAACTACGTCTCGATCATCGTGAAGGTTTCCTCAAGGGAGGTGCTTCGGGCAAGCCGACAGTTAGCTTCAAAGAGACTCCATACCAGTCCCTGTTGCTTAAGGTGGCTCGATTAAAGAGGGGAGACAACAGCAGCCATCCTCCAATGGCAAGGCCCTTGTCGAGCATTGAAATCAAGTCTTTGGCCAGCTGGATACGAATGAAATTGCCTTTTCCGGAAAAAGCCAAGGCGACCCTGGTGAAACAAGAAAAGCCAACCGCCGACTGGAAGAATAAATTTGATTGGGAAAAAGCTCGCCAGTACTGGGCATTCCGAAAACCAAAGGCACGAAAAGTGCCCCAACCCAAACAGGCGAATTGGGTCCGGTCGAACCTCGATCGTTTCATCCTCTCAAAACTGGAGGTCTCGGGATTGACCCCTGGAAAAGACGCTGGTAAAGCCACCCTTCTACGCCGTATCTATTTCGACTTGATAGGATTGCCTCCGACTCCGGATCAAATGAAAAGTTTCCTCACCGACGATTCGCCGAAAGCCTTTGAGAAAGTGGTCGACGATTTGCTCGCCTCAAGTCAGTTCGGCGAACGTTGGGGTAGGCACTGGATGGATGTCGCACGCTATGCCGAGTCAACCGGAATGGAGCGGAACTTCACCTACCCGCACGCATGGAGGTATCGCGACTACGTCATCAAGTCGTTCAACGAGGACAAACCATACGATCTCTTTATCAAAGAGCAAGTGGCGGGCGACTTGATGGTGTCGAATGATCCGAAACAGGAAGCCGAACGCATAGTTGCTACCGGATTCCTCGCGATGGGACCGAAATCCCTCAACCAAAAAGATAAGAGAATTTTCACGATGGACGTAGTGGACGAGCAAATCGACGTCGCCACCCGCGCCACCTTGGGCTTAAGCGTATCCTGCGCTCGGTGCCACGATCACAAGTTCGATCCTATCCCGACCGAGGACTACTACGCACTCGCCGGCATATTCCGTAGCACCAAAACCTATTATGGGACAGCCAAGGGCAACGGCAACCGACAGACCGGGAGCTTGATACCAATGGGTGAAAATGCCGGAAAACTCAAAGAGGAATTAGATAAATATAATCGCGAAATGGCTACTCTCGCCAAGCAATTGAAAAAAGCCCAGAAACAACTCCAAGTCCTCAAGCGCAAGAAAAACGACGAAGCGATGAAGGCCAAGATGGACGAATGCGCAGAGAATGTGCGAGAGACGAGTGCCCAGCTCAAGCAAATGAAGAGGAATTCGCCCAAGACACCACAATACGCGATGGGTGCACTGGACGGAGGAGAGCCTCTAAATATTCGCGTACACCTGCGAGGAGACGTCGACACCTTGGGAGCAACCATTGAGCGCGGATACCTCACAGCCCTAACGATAAATCAGGCTCCTCGTCCAAAAATGGAGCAGAGCGGACGGCTCCAACTGGCGGAGTGGCTAACTCACGAGGAAAACCCTTTGGCCGCCCGAGTCATGGTGAACCGGATATGGCATCACCTTTTTGGAGAAGGCATCGTACGTACGGTGGACAATTTCGGCTCTTCCGGAGAAGCACCTTCTCATCCAGAACTCCTCGATTACCTAGCCGTCCGCTTTCAGACGAGCGGATGGTCGGTAAAGAAAACGATTAAAGAAATCGTTCTGAGCCGAACCTACCGCCTATCTTCCTCTGAAGATCCCGAGAGCTTCAAAAAGGATCCTCAAAACAAGTTGCTATGGCGAGCCAATGTTCGTCGTCTTGAGGCAGAGGCACTACGTGACGCCATGCTCTTCGCTTCCGGCGAACTAGATTTCGAACCAGTTAAAGCATCCGCAGTGGCCAAGGCCGGAAACGGCAATGTAGGCCGAGGAGTCACAATACCCAAGCACTCGCTCGAAAACGCTTCCCACCGCAGTGTGTACTTGCCCATCGTCCGGAATCTATTGCCCGAGTTCCTGCGTGCCTTCGATTTCGCCGAGCCAAGCATGATCGTAGGTCGTAGGCAGGAGACCACTGTACCATCTCAAGCGCTGTTCCTGCTCAATTCCCCATTCGTGATCGAACAAGCCTCAGCCATGGCAAAGGCTCTCCTCGCTGAGGGTAAAAGCGCTCCTGAAACTCTCGTGGAGAAAGCTTATAAACGAGCTCTGTCTCGACCTCCCAACGCAGAAGAGCTCTCACAGGCCATGGAATTTCACCAAATCGCATCTTCTGACAAAGGAGAGCAAGATTCTCCAGAAGCTCTAGCCCATCTTTGCCACGCTCTGTTCGCGAGCGCGGAATTTAGATACCTCGATTAATTAAATCCGAGGAATTATGAAAATCCGCTTCGTGCCCTTCGTCCTGTCTCTATTTCTCCTCGGGAACATCGTCCTATGGGCAGCCAACAAAAGCAACTGGCCGCGCTTTCGCGGAACGAACGGAGCCGGCACCGCCGATTTTACCATACCCCCGAAATGGTCCGAAGATGCCGTAAACTGGGAAACCGAGTTACCCGGAACGGGTCATGGTTCACCTGTCGTTTGGGGCGACAAGATATTCCTTAACGCGGCCCGCGAAAAGGGAAAGGAGCGCCTAGTGGTTTGCCTCGACGCGCCCTCCGGGAAAATTCTCTGGAACAAGGCCTTTGCCTCCGCAACGCACAAGACAAACAAACGCAACAGCTTCGCCAGCAGCACCCCCGCCGTAGATGCCGACGCAGTTTACGTAGCGTGGGGTAATAAAACGGAACTGCAAGTGACCGCCCTCTCGCACGAGGGGAAACAGCTATGGCAGGGTAACTTCGGCAAAGTCACCGGCGGGCACGGCTTTGGCGTATCTCCCATCGTGCATGATGACTTGGTGGTGCTGCCGAACGATATCGAAAAAGGGGGCGGCTTTCTCTTGGCGATCGACCGTAAGACTGGAGAAACGCGTTGGAAAATCCCGCGGGACAGCAAGCGCTTGACCTTCTCCACTCCATGCGTCTACCAAGCCCCTAATGGAAAAACGGAACTCATCTTCACCAACTGGTGGCTGGGCGTAACCAGCGTGGATCCGACTACAGGCAAGGCATTGTGGGAACTATCCGTCTTCGGCCGCCCCCATGCCGAACGCGCCATATCCTCACCCGTTGTGTTCAAAGACCTCGTGCTAAGCGTGTGCGGGTTCACCACCTTGGACAAACACCTGGTAGCCATACGACCAGCCTCTGCCAGCAAGGACGGCAAAGCCAAGGAGATTTGGCGCCTAGAGGACACCGTACCTCATATTCCCACTCCACTCCTGACCAAGAATCGACTCTATCTTTGGGCCGACAACGGGGTAGTTACCTGCCTTCGCCCCGACACCGGAAAAGTAATCTGGAAAGCACGCACCGAAGGCGTCAAAGACACCTTCTACGGCTCTCCGGTTTGCGCGGGCGGAGTCATTTTCTGCGTATCCGCCTATGGCAAGGTGGTGGCCATAGCCGACGCCGAGGAGTTCCGCCAGCTGGCGGTGAACGACCTCGACGAGATATGTCATTCAACCCCCGCCCTCGCCAACGGCAACCTCTACCTTCGCCTGTTCGAACGCCTTATTTGCATAAAAGGACATTGAAGTAATGCCCCTGAATTTTAATTATTGAAGAGATACACCATGAACGAATCAATTCTGTCAAACTATAGTCGACGAGACGCCCTCAAGACGATTTCGACGGGTTTTGGGTATTTGGCCTTTGCAGGACTGGCCACCGAGAAAGCCCTCGCGACCAGCGTGACCTCTGCTCGCGGCCCTCACTTTCCAGCCCGTGCCAAGCGCGTAATATTTGCCTGCATGCGCGGAGGCCCCTCCCACGTAGATACCTTCGATCACAAGCCCAACCTGCTACGTGACGACGGCAAGACCACTAGTTTCGGCAATCGCAAGTTGCTAGGCAGCCCCTTCAAGTTCTCGCGGCACGGCAAGAGTGGTCTACCCATTTCCGAACTCTTCCCCCATCTCGCTAAGCAGGCCGACAAGCTCTGTCTACTCAACGGCATGCACGCAGACGCCCCCGTCCATCCCCAATGCTTTCTCCAGCTCCACACGGGAAGCTTCCAGTTCGTGCGCCCAAGCATGGGAGCTTGGGTAAGCTACGGCCTCGGCACCGAGAACCAAGACCTACCTGGATTCGTGACCATCAAGCCGCCCACCCGCGTCGGTGGTGCCCAAAACTACGGCAGCGCATTCATACCCGCAGTCTATCAAGGCACCGCCATCGGCAACCTCAATACCGACATAAAAGACGCCAGCATAGGCAACCTGTCCAACAAAAGCCTCGGCAGCGGATTGCAACGCAAGCAAATCGACCTCATCCAATCGATGAACCGCAACTTAGGCAAAGAAAAGCCGGGCGATCGACGTATCGACGGTGTCATCAAGTCCTATGAGCTCGCTTATCGAATGCAATCCTCGGTGCCCGATTTGCTCGACCTTTCCGACGAATCCCAAAGCATGCGCGACCTCTACGGTCTCGACAAAGCTGCCACCAGTGATTTCGGACGCCAATGCCTGCTTGCCCGTCGCATGGCCGAGGCCGGGGTGCGCTACATCGAGGTCACACATGCCAACTGGGACCAGCACAACAGCCTGCGAGGGAAACTGAAGACCAACTGTATGGCGACCGACCAACCACTGGCTGCTCTCCTGACAGACTTATCCCAGCGGGGCATGCTCGAGGAAACTCTTGTCGTCTGGGGCGGCGAATTCGGCCGAACACCCCACGTAAAGCGACCGGATGGACGTGACCACAATTCCAGTGGTTTTAGTTTCTGGATGGCCGGCGGTGGAGTCAGAGGCGGAATGCGCCACGGCGCTACCGATCTACACGGTATTGCAGCAGTCGAAGATAAAATGCATTTCCACGACCTCCACGCAACAATCTTGCACTTGCTAGGTTTAGACCACGAGCGACTGACCTATAACTACGCAGGACGAGACTTCCGCCTAACTGACGTCTTTGGTAAAGTTGCCACGAAAATCTTGGCCTAGATCAGTTTGCGTGACTTGCTGCATGGGCGACCAAGCCGGCAATTACGGCATCCACGTATTCTTCGACAAGACTGATTCGCATTTTTCCGGCCACCATTTTAGCTCCGTCATAGTCCCCCGCCTGGATACGGGCGAAAACCTGCGTGGAATTTGCGATGTAAGGCTCGAGAAAAACAACGGGACATTCGTACAAACGGTTGGCCATTAGGTTGCGACCCCAGACACCGGGGACTTCCCCTAGCTTTATGGCGTTCGGCCCCTTGTAATTAAATGCAGGAAGTCCGGTCGCGCGTTTAAATGCCTGCGCCATGCACTCGGCTAAGGAGAGTTCATCCTTATGGGAACGGTTCAGAAGTTTAACGAGCATCTCGAGTCGCTGGTTGTCGAGTGCGATCTCCCCTCCCAAATATGCTCCATTGGTGAGAACATGGTAATCATTCCGCTCCACCAAAGAATTCTTTTCAGGAGTGGGCCAAGGCGCAGCATTCAAGTGAATACATACGACTAGGTCGGGCTTTAACTTTTCGTTTACCTTGGATGCCCTCGCCATGATTTCACTCGACCGGAAGAACAGAATCTCTCCGCGACGACGAATCGACTTCTTACGTTCCTTCTTCGTTTGCGTGGACACGACATCCCCTTCGATTCTTTTTTGCCACGCCTCGGCCTCTTTGCGTAGAGTCTTGGGTGTGTCGATCGTCACGGGCTTCTTTCGATTGCGAACCAGCGAAACTTTCGCTCCCAATCCGCCAAGGCGCTTGGAGAGACGCTTGGCCACCAAGAGAGCGACGTCGCCCTCCTTAACTGGAGCAGCCTCGCCGATGACAAAATGTCGGCCCTCCATTTCCGAATATTTACCCCCCAAATGCCCAGGGTCCAAAGCGATGGTAAAACCAGCCAATGGCTTTTGGCGGTCTAGAAAGCGCAGGTTGGCCGCGGGTCGCCAATACTCTTGCCGGCGATTCTTCAATGCCATTCGGGGACAAGATGCAAAAGGCAAAACATACCAATCTTCCTTACCCGCAAACTTACGGATATGGGCTTCTTTCTCGTCGATCTTAATCCAATCCTTCCACCAAGACTCCCGTGGGACGTAAACTTTTCGAAGCAACTCCTCGAACTTCGGACTCGTCATGCTGTTATGGTAAGCATCCAAGCGAGCCCACTCGGGATTCTTGCTCTGTACTGAAACCGAGCAGATTCCGGTCGATATCGCCACTGCCAATAGAAAGAGGATCATCCTGTTACCAGAATAGAAACCTCTAGGACAATGAAAAGTTTTTTTCAGCGATTTCAAAAGAAAGATCAGGAAAAATTCCTTCGGGCATCCAAGGCGCTTCGCAAGGTAACCTCGTCGGCATAAGTAACTCCGGACCCGCTGGGAATGCCAAATCCAATGCGACTTACCTGAATGTCTCTGTCCCCCACGATTTCTTCGCTCAAGTAGTGACAGGTCGCTTCACCCTCGATGTCGTTAGCAATGGCAAGTATCAGTTCGTTCACCTCGCCTTTTTCAATGCGATCCCTAATACTAGCAAAATTCAGCTTTTCCGGACCAATGCCCCTAATCGGCGAAAGCTTGCCGTGCAGAACATGGTAACAACCACGATAAGCACCCGAACGCTCAATGGCAAAAAGGTCGGGAACTCGCTCGACGACGCAAATTGTTCCATCCTCACGTGCCTCATCCCCACAAATGGAGCAGATCTCATCCTCCGAAAGGTTTCCGCAAATGGAACAAGCCTTAGCCGAGGCTCCCGCGGTTCGAAGAATCTCAATGAGACTGTCGAGACCGTCGGGTTTCTCCACTAGTAAATGGAGAGCAATACGTTCGGCCGATCTATGACCTAGGCCGGGGAGACTTTTGAGTCCCTTGAGTAAGTTTTCGAATCCGGGCGTCATGATATTGCCCGCAAAAAAAACGAATCAGATGCCAACGTCAAAAAAGGCCGGGCATCTGAAGTCCTCCCGTGAGATCACCCATGGCTGCTTCACTGCGTTTCTTGGCTTCCTCAGCTGCATCTCGAATCGCTAGCAGGATAGCCTCGGAAACAAAGTCTGGGTCTTCCTTCAGAAATTCTGGATCCAGGCTAAGATTTTGAAATTCGCCTTGCCCATTTATCTTGACGGTCACCGCACCGCCACCACCGGAAACCTCAAACATTTCTTCCGCAAGAGACTCTTGGGCCTCTTCCATCTTCTTCTGCATTTTCTGAGCTTGCTTGAGAAGCTTACCGACTCCGACCATAACAAAATTCCTTGATGGGTGTTGAGAAATTAGAAAAAAAACTCGATTGAGGGGATTCGCCCTATTTTTCTAGAATAGAATCATAACCATCCCTAAAAGAGGGATATAGAGGGGACCAATTGAGCTCACCGCGGATGCGATCACTACAAATTTTACGATTGGAAGCATCCGTCCCTTCACTGCCGGAAAAGGAAGGTGTATCGACTCCCATTTTTTCGGCAAGCCATGTAACGATCTCAGATCGGGAAGAGTGATTACCATCAGAAACGTTGTAAATCCTACCAATGTTACGCTCTTCTGCTTGGAGGACCCCAAGAATAGCGGAGCAAGCGTCGTCGCGATGAATCAAGTTGAGAATACGATCACCATCTCCGGATAGGATGTCGCCGTTTCTAACGCTATCAAGGAGCAAATGACGACCGGGCCCGTATAGCCCAGCTAGACGAAGGATAAAAGAGCGGCCGATACCCTCACCACCGGGAAAGCCCAACTGCTCGGCAGCCAAAAGGAGCCCACCCTTTTCAGAAACACCGTCAGAGGAAGCAGTTTCGTCAACAAGACAACGCCCGGTTTGCGGGTAGACTGAAGTGCTGCTGGTAAAGACAAAAGTGCCAACCTCACCAGAACGAGCCCATGTCACCACCGAGTCATGACCATCCACATAGGACTTCAAATAACCATCCAAATCAGGTGATGCCGCTCCCACACAATTAACTACGAAATCTTGAGTAGAATCAATCTCACCTGTCCAAGACTTGTCATCTAAGTCGGCTACGACAATTTTTTGGACACCAGAATCATCCAAGCATGAAGCGGTATCAGCATTACGAGTAACGGCGGATACATGCCACCCAAGTTTGAGCGCCTGCTGAGCGAGCGCCGAACCTAGATAACCACAGCCAAATATTGCGAGCTTTTTGCCCATAAACTGCATTCATGCAAAAAATGAACGGAAACGTCAAGGTTGACTCCTTCGGTATTTTAATGCGTAAAGCACGACCTTCTAAAAAATGCAAAAACAACCCGCCGAAGAAAAACTGCACATCGTCTTTGTTTGCTGGGGCAACATATGCCGTTCTCCCGCGGCGGAAGCCACTTTTCGCAAATTGTTAATTAGTCGTGGGCTGGACGACCGCATCACCTGCGATTCCGCCGGCACCATTGACCAACATACGGGCAACTCGCCCGACCCACGGATGCAAAAAGCCGCAGCCGCAAGAGGCATTCAAACAGGTGGGGCAGCTCGAAAAGCCAATCATGACGACTTTGCCGATGCAGATATCCTGCTCACCATGGACAACTTCAACTTCACGGAATTGAACAAACTCGCTCCGAACGATGAGGGACGAAAGAAGATTCAACGATTCTGCGAGTATGTGAGCGGAACAGTCAGCGAAGTACCCGACCCCTATTACGGTGGAGCCAGTGGCTTCGAGAAAGTACTGGATTTGCTGGACGAAGGTTGCGGCGCTTTGCTCGAAAACTTGAGAAAGCGTTTGAGATAGACCACCCATCCTTCCGCATCTTTGACCACAATCAATAACGCCGATGTGGGAAGACGTAGCAACCGCCATTGCCAAGGAGACGCAAACTTCATTTGTCCTCCAAAGTGAAAGCAGTATCGCCGGTGGTTGCATCAACGAAGCTCGACGGTTGGAGAGTGAGACCGGCGAAGTATATTTCGTGAAGGCAAATTCAGCTGGCTTCTTGAGACTTTTTGAAGCGGAAGCCAAAGCCCTAACGGAGATAGCCTCCACTCGAACTGTTCGCGTACCTGACCCGGTCTGTCATGGGATCTCCGGCAACCAATCCTTTCTGGTACTCGAATTTCTCGAAACCGGTAGAGACGGAGGTTCGGCGCAGCGAAAGCTAGGTCAAGACCTCGCCCGCCTTCATCGCATGGAGCAACCTCACTTCGGATGGAAGATCGACAACGCCATAGGCTCCACCCACCAACCCAACCCGGCATCCGACGACTGGATCGCATTCTACCTTGAGCACCGATTGGTTCACCAGTTCGACCTTGCCCAAAAAAAAGGTCAATCCTTCCATGGAATCGAATCACTCACAAAGCACGTACCCAATCTCTTCAGCGAATATAAACCGTTTCCATCTCTTTTGCACGGCGACCTTTGGGGTGGCAATTTTTCTGTCGATACAGAGGGTCTGCCCTATGTATTCGATCCCGCAAGTTATTACGGGGATCGTGAAGCCGATATTGCCTTCACCTATATGTTCGGAGGATTCTCCAAAGAATTTCACCAAGGCTATGAAGAGATTTTCCCTCTCGACCCCGGCTTCGAAATTCGCAAAACCCTTTACAACCTTTATCACGAATTGAATCACTACAATCTCTTCGGGGGCGGCTACGCCCGCTCCGCCCAATCGAGCATCAATCATCTCCTCGCCTATTCACCATGACCAACGACATACAGGAAATTCTGCTCGACGAAGAAACCATCAGCCAACGCGTGACAGCTCTAGGAGCTGAAATAGACGTTCATTACGAAGGAGAGGAAATCCTCCTCATTACGTTACTCGACGGGGCTATCGTATTCACCGCCGATCTCATTCGCAACCTGCGCCGACCACTTCGTCTCGACTGCATGCGCGTTTCAAGTTACGGCGATTCCACCTCCCCTGAATCGAGCCCTCGCATTTTGGGCAACCTACGAGCCGAGGTCGAGAACTGCCATGTCCTCCTCGTCGACGACATCCTCGATACCGGGAACACCTTATCACGCGTTCAAAACGAAATTATCTCTAGCAATCCCGCATCCGTCCATTCCTGCGTATTACTAGACAAGCCCGCCCGAAGAGAAACCCCATTTAAAGCGGACTGGATAGGCTTTTCCATACCCGATCATTTCGTGGTTGGCTACGGACTCGACTACGCGGGGCGTTACCGACAACTCCCTCATGTCGCTCTCCTCAAGCCCGAGGTATACTCTTAGTTCAGACTTAAGCCCGAAGCGGACGACATGAGCCAAGCCAAGCCAAACCTTTTGCGCCGCGTCTACGATTGGACGCTAACCCTCGCCGAAAGGAAATCAGCCGGCGGATGGCTTGCCTCGATATCCTTTGCCGAAGCCAGTTTCTTCCCCATCCCGCCCGACGTACTGCTAATTCCTCTCTGCCTCGGCGCCCTAAGAAAGGCGCTTAAGTTCGCCCTCATCTGTTCCGTCGCCTCCGTCCTAGGCGGAGCGGCCGGATACGCCATTGGAGCCTTTGGCTGGGAGACCGTTCAAGACATCTTCTACAATTACGTGCCCGGTTTCACCGAGGAGAAATTCAGAGACCTCACCTCTTGGTATAAGGAATGGGGTTGGCCACTCGTATTTCTTGCCGGATTTTCACCTGTTCCGTACAAGATTTTCACCATTGCCAGCGGAGTTCTAGGCATGGCCTTTCCTCAATTCTTGCTCGCTTCAGCCGTCAGCCGTTCCGGCCGCTTCTTCATCGTCGCCGTGCTAATCGCTAAATTTGGCGAACCGATGAAGATCTTCATAGACAAGCACTTCAATAAGCTCGCCCTCGCCTTTGGCGTACTTCTCCTAAGCGGATTCGCCGTGCTAAAATTGCTATAAGCGGAACAGTCAATTTAAAACGCTTAACCACGTTCCTCGGCCATTTCCTTATCCAATCTCTCAATGTATTCACTCACGTTGCAGGTGAGCATTCTGGTTTTTTGAGGCGAGACCTCCAGAACCTTCGTGACCACCCCATCCAAGAAAGAACGGTCGTGACTCACGATTATGGCAGTGCCCTCGAAGAGGTTGAGAGCCTCCTGCAGCACCTCCTTGCTACGAATGTCCAAGTGATTCGTTGGCTCATCCATTATAAGGCAGTTGCAAGGCTTCATAAGCAGTTTCGCCAACGCGACTCGATTACGCTCCCCGCCTGACAGAACGGAAGTCTTCTTCAACGCCTCTTTTCCGCTGAAGAGCAAGGCGCCTAATGCTGCTCGAGGATTTGAGTCGGGGTTACCTTCGGCGACTTCTTCCACTTCCGACAGCACGTCATTGGCCGGATTCAATTCTTCGGCTTGGTGCTGAGCGAAATAACCAATAACCGTATTCACCCCGACGTCGCGCTCCCCCTCCTGAAAAGGCTCCACTCCAGCAAGGATGCGAACCAAGGTCGACTTACCCGCCCCGTTAACGCCAACTATGGCAATCCGATCGCCCTTGTCTATCCGAAGATCCAATCCATCGAACACTTGGATGTCTCCGTAAGCTTTTTTCATATTCTCCACCTCAATTACCTTGTGACTTGCGGGCGGAGCCGGTGGAAATCGAAAATACATTTTCTTCTCTTCCGCCTCCGGCTTGATAATTTCCATCTTATCCAAAGCCTTTATTCGGCTCTGGACCATGGCCGCCTTCTTAACATTCGAGCGGAAACGACTAATAAACTCTTTTTCCTTTTGAATTACTTTCTTTTGATTGTTTGAAGCCTTTTGCTGGCGTTCCTTGCGAGCCAAACTCTCCTTCAGATAAAAAGTATAGTTTCCCTTATAGTTGTTGAGCTTACCCAGCTTTAGTTCCAACGTACGTTCGGTCACAGTCTCGAGGAATGCACGATCATGCGAAATCACGATCAGCGCACCTTGATAACGCTTCAAATACTGCTCCAACCAGTGCTGGGAAACAATATCCATATGGTTTGTCGGCTCGTCCAGAATCAAAAGCGAAGGTGCCTGAAGCAACAATTTGCTCAAGGCAATCCGCATCTGCCAACCTCCGGAGAACTCGCCGACGTCGCGAGACATATCGGACAAGGGAAACCCCATCCCCGTCAACACCTTCTCGATGCGTGACTTCATCTTATCCGGCTCGTAAGCAGCCAATTGCTCCTCCCAAGCTCCCATCAAATCGATCAAATCGTAAAACTCCTCCGCATCAGGTTCCATCTCTCCCAATCGAACCTCGGCTTCGTCCAAACGCTCTCGCAACGCCAAGGCATCGGCAAAGGCTTTTCCTGCCTCTTCGAATAAAGTACTACCCTTCACCGATATCCCATCCTGCGGCAAGTAACCAATCGTTGCGTAATCGGGTTTCTCAATGGATCCTGAATCAGGTTCCACTTGCCCCATGAGCATGCGCAACAAGGTCGTCTTACCCGAACCGTTCGACCCCACCAAGGCAATCCGGTCGAGAGAACCGATCACCTCGGAGATCTCCTCGAACAAGGACTGCGGACCATAGGCCAGACTAACTTCTTGTATTTGAATCATCGCCGATGGACAATGAACAAGTCCGCCTCGGAAGCAATCCGATTAGGAACATATAGCTTTAGCAAATAAAGGTCAATTCCATGCGCTTGCCCAAAAAAGCTTTTAAAGTTTGGCTGAACCGATGTGGAAATGTTTCGTCGCTACAGTCGCCGGCTTGCTTCTTGTATCATGCCCTACCGAAAAAAGCTCGGAGGTGACAACCACGGTCAAACGGATGGTTCAGTTTAAATCTGCTGTCTTCAAGGAGGCAAACTTAGGGTCAGTCGTTAGGGGCAGCCCTTAAAAAGCTACTAAATATCATAACCTGTAAGGAAATAGAATCACTTGAAAGCCTGAAAGCGAGAAATGCCTAAACCAGTGGTCTCTCGGGACCCGATTACGAAACTAGATAATTAGACCGACCCAGACCTCTAGGCAAGAAGGTCACGACTCTTGCTCCACTAGTCGCATTGTCCAAGTTAACTTATATCAGATGCCTCTCCGCTTGCTAAATTAAAAGATTTAAATTGTAGCCCCGTCGGTAATTTAATCGATGAGAATCAAAAAAACACGCTAAAAAATTGAGTGTATTATCAGCCTCAAATTAAGCAACTCGCCCCCGCAGAAAT
>MDTC01025272.1_pt1 | contig 14412 bp, 15 predicted proteins | sample 811181 | NCBI WGS metagenome assembly MDTC01 (sample SAMN05326644, study PRJNA326480) | marine metagenome | isolation source: seawater | place: Pacific Ocean: North | collected 2011 | reverse complement strand
TAATGCAGCGACTGTGTAATCTATGTCCATTTCGAATCAAATTGATTATGAAGTTAGTGTTTGATATTTACAAGTAATATTTCATGCGCCATATAAAAATATTCGTAGAATTGACTAGACTAAACAAACCAATTGGTTTTATGCTTTTGTTTTGGCCTTGCTCATGGGGGTTAGCCTATGCTTACTCAATAGATCAAAATCTAAGTTTATTTTTGTATTATCTCCTATTGTTTTTTTTAGGTTCAGTTTTAATGAGAAGCGCGGGATGTATCTTTAATGACATTGTGGATAAAGACTTTGACAAAAAAGTTAAAAGGACAAAAACACGGCCAATTGCTTCAGGCAAAATTTCTGTAAAAAAATCACTATTCTATGTTTTAATTCTTTGCTTATTAGCTTTTATAATCCTAATACAATTCAACTTATTTACTATTGTTCTTGGCATGAGTTCAATGATATTAGCTTTCACTTATCCTTTTATGAAAAGAATAACTTACTGGCCGCAATTATTTTTAGGAATAACGTTTAACTGGGGAATTATCATGGCTTGGTCAGCAATTAATAATAATATTAATCCAGAGATTATAATTCTATACATGTCAGCCATATTTTGGACATTGGGATATGACACGATTTATGGAGCCCAAGATATGTCGGATGATGAAATAATTGGATTAAAATCTACTTCAATAAAATTTAAAAATAATATTATATTATTTGTTTTTATTTCTTATTTGATTTCTTTGTTATTTTTGCTTTATTTATTTAAAGACTTTTTTGGAAAGAATATTTTTACCTTTTTTTACATAACGTTTAATTTAACATATATTTATCAGTTAATTGAGCTTAGAAAAAAAGAAACTAAAAATTATCTTAAACTATTTAAATTTAATAATTATACAGGATTACTTCTATTTATAGTAATTTGTTCAATAAATTTTTAAAATGGAATTTGCAGAATTAATAATTATATTAAAAAGACTTTACAAAGAATATGTAAAAAAACATCTAAGAAAAATTTTACTGGCTTTAATTTTATCAATAATTGTAGCAGGTAGCACCTCTAGTATAGCTTGGTTGCTTGATCCTGCTGTAAAAAAAATATTCATTGAGCAAGATAAAGTATTTGCATGGTCAATACCTTTATTAATAGTTTTTGCCTTTTCAAGCAAAGGTTTGTCTCTTTACTTTGCGAGAATAAATATTATTAGAGTTGGGGAAGAAGTTGCTGGAGAACTTCAGAAAAAAATCGCTAATAATATTTTAATTTCTGACTTGCAAACTCTGGACAATAGACACTCTGGTAAATACATCTCTAATGTTATGTTTGACGCTCATCATGTAAAAACGCTTGTGAGCACAGGTGTTCTAAATTTAATGAAGGATACTTTTTCGGTGATCGCACTTGTCTCGCTGATGTTTTATCAAAATTGGAAATTAGCTTTGTTTGCAATTCTAATGATGCCATTGGCTGTTGGTCTTGCAAAATCCTTAGGAAAAAGAATTGGGAAGGCTACTTCAAAAGCGGGAGTTTCATCTGGAAATCTTGCAACCTTTTTAGCTGAAATATTTAAAGGATCAAAAATGATCAGAATTTATCAAAGGGAAAATGATGCGAATATAAAAGCCGGCCAACACATAGACGATTTAGTGGAAAACAATATTAAAATTGGAAGTGTAATGATAAGAGCAACGCCAATTATGGAAATTTTAACTGGAGCAATGATAGCAGGATTTATAATTTTTTCAGGAAATCTGATTGCGACAGGAGAATTAGGAATAAATAATTTTTTTTCTTTCCTGGCGGCTATGATGCTGGCATATCAACCAATAAGATCTTTGGCTACAATTAACATGGCAGCTTATCAAGGTGCCGCTGCTTTTAAAAGAATTGTAGATATTATTGATAAGGAAATTGAAATAAAAGAATTAATCAATACTCCTGCTTTAGTTTTGAGAAATTCCAATATTAAATTTAACAATGTTGAATTTAAATATAACTCTAAAGATGAAAAAGCTATTAAGACGATAAGTCTAAATATCAAAGGAAACACTATGACTGCATTTGTTGGTCATAGTGGTGCTGGAAAAAGTACAATAATAAATTTACTTCCCAGATTTTATGATCCTCAAGGAGGTTCGATTGAAATAGATGAACAAAACATTAAAAATGTCTCTCTAAGTTCTCTCAGAAAAAACTTATCTTTGGTAAGTCAAGATGTCATTCTATTTGATGATACAGTTCAAAATAACATTGCTTATGCAAAGCCAAGTGCATCAGAAAAAGAAATTATTGAAGCCTGTAAATTTGCAGCATCTGACGAATTCATTAAAAAATTGCCTCAAGGCTATAATACTATGATTGGGGAAAATGGAGTTAGACTTTCAGGTGGCCAAAAACAAAGAATTTCAATAGCCAGAGCCATTTTAAAAGAGTCTTCAATTATTTTATTAGACGAAGCTACCTCTTCATTAGATGCTGAGTCTGAGGAAATAGTACAAAACGCTATAAATAATTTAACTAAGAATAAAACAACTCTAGTTATAGCTCATAGGCTTTCAACTATTCATAGTGCAGATAAAATTTTTGTTATGAAACAAGGTAAAGTAGTAAACTCTGGTAATCATGATTTTCTAATAAAGAATTGTGAAGAATATAAATCACTATATCAAAAACAATTAAAATAAAATGATCCTTGCATATAGGGTTTTAACAACCCTTTTATATCCGTTCTTATTTTTATTTATTTACTATAGAAAGATTATTAAAAAAGAAGACCCTATTAGGTTTAAGGAAAAAGTTTTGATATCCAATTTCAAAGTAAATAAAAAAGAAAATTCAAAATTGATTTGGTTTCATGCGGCTAGCATAGGTGAATTCAAAAGTATAATTCCAGTAATTAATCAATTAAATATTAATCATAAAAATTTGAATTTTTTAGTAACTACCAGTACGTTTAGTTCTGGAAAACTTGCAGAAGTAGAATTAAAAAAAATTAATAACGCCGATCATAGATATTTTCCCTATGATGTGCCTTTTTTAATCGATAAATTTTTATATTTGTGGAAACCTCATAAGATTTTTCTAGTAGACTCTGAGATATGGCCAAATTTAATCTTGAAAGCTAAAGAACATAAAATTCCAATAGCTCTTATTAATGCTAGATTAACATTTAGATCATTTAAAAAATGGGAATTTTTTTCTAAAGCAGCTAAAAAAATTTTTGGAATAATTAATTTATTTATATGCTCTAATTCAGAAACCCAATCTTATTTAAAAAAATTTAATTTACAAAATGTCTATTTTAAAGGAAATATAAAATTTATTGAACCTATAGATGAAAAAAATATTAAAAATGTTAATGAGGGAGTTTTAATAAATAAAAAATTTTGGTTTGCTGCAAGTACCCATGAAGAAGAAGATATATTTTGTATCAAAACCCACATGAAACTTAAAGAAGAATTTGAAGATATAATTACAATCATAGCCCCAAGGCATATTGAAAGATCAAAAAAAATTAAATCTTTATCGGAAAAATTTAAATTAAATACGCAAATTATAAATGAGAATGAAAATATATTAGAAAATAAAAATGTAATAATTGTAAATTACTTTGGCGCTTTAACAGATTTTTTTAAATACGCAAAAAGTGTTTTTATTGGAAAATCAATGATCGAGAAATTAAAAAATGAAGGAGGTCAAAACCCAATTGAAGCTGCAAAATTAGATTGTAAGATTTACCATGGTCCGTATGTAAATAATTTTAAAGATGTGTATAAAATTTTAGAAATAAATAATATTTCCAAAAAAATAGGCGATTATAAAGAGTTAAGCTCAAATTTAGCTTTAGATCTTAAAAACTCTAAAAAATCTAATAATGAAAAAAAAAATTTAATAAACAAATTAGGTCAAAAAACTTTAACTGATACAATGATTTTGATCGATAACTTTATAGATGATAAAAATATTTAAGCCTAAATTCTGGGATGATAAAATAAGCTTTATTTCAATTTTATTTTTCCCTGTATCTTTAATCGTTATTTTTTTTACTTTTTTAAAAAAGAAATTGACTAAAAGTAAAAAGTTTGAAATTCCAATAATTTGTGTAGGTAACATTTATATAGGTGGCACAGGCAAAACCCCCACCTCAATTCTTATAGCTACGGAACTTTTAAAATTAGGCAGGAAACCCGTAATATTGAGAAAATATTATAAAAATCACAATGACGAATACAATTTAATTAAAAGTAAATTCAAAAATTTAATTGTAAGCAAGAATAGAGTTTTTGGTTTAGAGAAGGCAGTAAAATCTGACTTTGATATTGCAATTCTTGACGATGGACTTCAGGATCATGGTATTAAAAAAAACTTAAAGATAGTATGTTTTAATAGCAGTCAACTGATTGGAAATGGATTAGTCATACCTTCTGGTCCTTTAAGAGAGAAACTTTCAAATTTAAGAAACGCTGAAATAGTAATAATAAACGGGAAAAAAAATAAAGAATTTGAAAAAAAAATTTTAAATATAAATAAAAAAATAGAAATATTTTATTCATCCTATAAACCAATTAATTTAGAGCAATTTGAAAATAAGAAATTATTAGCTGTAGCTGGAATAGGCAATCCTGAGAACTTTTTCCATTTATTAGAGGAGAATAATTTAAAAATTTATAAAAAATTAATTTTACCCGACCATTATAAATTTTCAGAAAATGAAATACAAAATATTATCGATGAAGCTAAAACAAAGAATTATCAAATTATAATGACTGAAAAAGATTATTTTAAAATTAATAATTACAAATTAGAAAAAATAAATTATCTTAAAGTATTATTAGAAATTAATGAAAAAGAAAAATTAATAAAAAAGATTAATTCACTTTATGATAAAAATAATTAATTATTTTTTACAATCACTTTTTGTCTATATATTTTTTTTAATAGGAAGAATTTTAGGAATAAAAATTAGTAGAAAATTATTTTCCTTTTTATTTGTTTTAATTGGTCCATTTTTTAAATCAAGAAAAACAATTGATGATAATCTTAATATTTTTTCAAATGAAGTTCCATCTATAGATAAAAAAAAAATTATTAATGAAATGTGGAAAAATTATGGAAAGACTTTTATTGAATACATTTTTTTAAATTATTTTAGAAAAAAAAATTATGTTACTATAGAAGGTGAAGAAAATTTAGTTCAAGTAGCAGAAAAAAATAAACCGGTTATTTTTGTTTCTGGTCATTTAGCTAATTTTGAATTGATGTCTATGGAAATGACAAAAAGAAATATTCCATTAGCTACTATTTACAGACCTTTAAATAATTTTTTTTTTAAATTCGTTTATGGAATTTTTGAGAAAAAAATATGTTTGTTCCAATCAGGTTAAAAAGGGAATCAATGGGGTAAGAGAAGCAATTGAATTCATTAAGAAGAAAAAATGTATAGCTTTAATGATTGATCAAAGAGTAAGCGAGGGGGAAAAAATTAATTTTTTTAATAAGCCTGCTCTTACAACTACATTGCCTGCCCAACTTTCAATAAAATTTGATCTTGAAATAATACCGGTTTACATTGAGAGAGATAAAAACGATAAATTTAAAATTGAATTTCAAAAGGCAATCAATCCCAAAAACTTTAAAAATAAAGTGGAGCTTACACAAAAACTTAATATTGTTTTAGAAAAAATGATAATTAGAAATCCAGGTCAATGGATATGGAGTCATAATAGATGGAAATAACAATTATTTTTTTTGATTTTTAAATCGCTCGTCAACTTCTATTGGGGAAAAATAAGCTTCTTGTAAATCGACATTCCAATAATTGAGATTTTCTAATTTAATTTCTTTTCCTGATATCGCGCACAATACATGATCTCCCTCTTCCTCAATCTCAAAATAATTGTGCTTAAAAATAAGTTTAGCTTTTTTTTTACCCATCAATAAATTATACAATATAAAATCTGACATGAATATTGGATTAATTGGAAGTGGTGGAAGAGAACATGCTTTATGCAAAAAAATTCATGAATCTAAATTAGTAAACAAAATAATTTGTTTTCCTGGAAATGCTGGTACGGCTAAACTAGCTACTAATGTTGAGGTAGATATTTTAAATTTTAAAAAAATTCTTAAATTAATTAAATTTTTCAAAATTGATTTGGTGATAGTAGGTCCAGAAGAGCCTCTTGTGAATGGAATAGTTGATTTTTTAAATAAAAATAAAATTAAGGTCTTTGGTCCAAAAAAGTATTGCGCAAAGTTGGAGGGGTCTAAGGCATTTATGAAAATGGTATGTGCTCAAAATAACATTCCAACAGCTAAGTTCAAAGTTTGTACGAATAAAATTCAAGTCAAAAAATTTTTAGATAAATCCATTCTTCCAGTTGTTGTGAAAGCTGATGGTTTAGCTGCCGGCAAAGGTGTCACTATTTGCAAAACTAAAAGAAAAGTAATTCAAGCTACATCTGAAATATTCAAGGGGAAATTTAAATCATCAAAAAAAGTTGTTTTAGAGGAATTTCTAGAAGGAGAAGAAGCTAGTTTTTTTATAATTGTAGATAATTATAATTTTAAATTTTTTGGAACCGCCCAAGATCACAAACGTGTTTATGAAAATGATAAAGGTCCAAACACAGGTGGAATGGGTGCATACTCTCCGGCTCCGATTGTTTCTAAAACATTAGAAAAAAAAATAATTTTAAAAATAGTAAAACCAACGTTAAAAGCTCTCAAAAACAAAAACAAACCTTATAATGGGTTTTTGTATATAGGTTTAATGATAAAAAATAATGAACCATATTTAATAGAGTATAATATCAGAATGGGAGATCCTGAGTGCCAGGTAGTTTTACCTAGATTAAAAACTGATATTATGAAAATTTTTAAAAGTGCAGTTTCAAATAATTTAAAAAACTTAAAAATTGAATGGAAAAAGAAAAAAAGTATGACGATTGTACTTTGTTCAAAAGGATACCCAGGACCTTACAAAAAAAATTTGCGGATTAAAAATATAAATAAAATAAAATTATCAAATAAAGATTTTATTTATCATGCAGGCACCAAATTTTTTAATAATGAGATTAAGTCGAGTGGTGGTAGAATTTTAAATATAACATCTATAGGAGATAATTTTAGCAAAATTAGAAGAAAAATTATTTCAAATATTAAAAAATTAAATCTCAAAAATAGTTTTTATCGTAAAGATATTGGCTGGAAGGTTATTGATAAAAATGAGAATTATTAGTGGAGCTTTTAAAGGAAGATCAATTAAATTTTTAAAAAACTCTAATACAAGACCACTTAAAGATAGCGTTAGAGAGAATATATTTAATATCTTAGAACACTCAAATTACATAAAAACTAACATTAAAAATTCAAATGTGTTAGATTTATACTCTGGTGTTGGATCTTTTGGCATCGAGTGTTTATCAAGGGGAGCAGAAACAATCACTTTTATTGATCAAGATACAAATGCAACAAATTTATTAAAAGAAAATTTAATAAAATTATCGGTAATCAATAAAACAAAGATATTTGTAAACAAAATTGAGAATTTTTTAAACAAGGTAGTAAAAGAGAAATTTCATATTTTTTTCTTAGACCCTCCTTTTGCAGATTTTCATTTTATTCAAAATCTTAAGCTAATTAAAAAAAGCAAAATTTTTAATAAGATTCATATTGTCATTATTCATAGAGAGGTAAAAACTAAAGATGAATTTAAAGATCTGTTGGAGATAATTGAGACTAAACAGTATGGAAGATCAAAAGTTATATTTGGTGTTTTTAAGTAAGTAATTTTTTGGTCTCAATCTTAACCTCTTCAACGGCAGGTTGATTATAAGGATTTACATCTAACAGTTTACCCAAGATAATTGTTTCAATAATAAAATAAGAAAATAAATTACCTAAAGTCTCTTCGTTTATTTTTTTTATCCTAAATTCTCTGAATGGAATATTTTTTTTTGTAAACAATTTAACTAAAGCTTTTTTTTGAGCATTTTTTACTGAACTTAATGTTTTATTATTTAAAAAATTATTTATTCTATATTTTTTATTTATTTTAATTTTATCTTTTGATTTATTTTCAAAACTAAAAATATTAAACAATTTATCTTTTGGACCATCCAAGTACAATTGGAGCAAACTATGATGATCCTTTGGAGCATTAGAGACTACTGGTAAAAAACCTTTATTTTTTTTTCCTAAACTCTCCCCAATTAGCTGCTGACACCAGTATAAAAATTTTTCAAGTTCTGGAAAATAATTTAAAAAGATTAAATTATTAAACTTTTTTGAAATCATTAATGTTGCTAGTTTTATAGTGCTATCTTTAAGAAAAATTTTATTTTTTTTATCTAAACAATCTAAAATTTTTGACCTTAATTTTATAACATTTAATCCCATTAGATATGCTGGTACGATACCAACCTCCGATAACACTGAGTACCTTCCTCCGATATGTCTCTGATGTTCAATATAAAATAGGTTAAATTTTTTTGATAATATAAATAATAAATTATTTCTTTTTTCTGAAATTAAAATAATATTTTTTGATTTTTTCTTAATTATATTTAGCGCAAAGGTATTTGAAAGTGTTTCTATAGTGCTACCTGACTTCGATATAATTATGAAAAGCACATTCGATAAATTTTTTTTCTTTTTGAATTTTAGTATTTTATTTTCGTCAAGATTATTAAAAAAATAAATCTTTTTTTTTACTTTTAACTGAATAAAATTATATATCGCTTCTGCACCTAAAATAGAGCCACCCATGCCTATCAAAGCAATAGATTTAAACTTTTTAAATTTTTTCAAGTCTTTTAATTTAAAATTAAATTTAAAATTTTTATCTAAAACGTTTAATATTTTTCGATTATTTTTTATTTCAATTTTAATATCAGAAAATACTTTATCAAATTTTTTTGATAATTTTTTAATTGAGGAATTTTTAGTTTTCTCAAGCTTTATACCGTTTTTAAAAAATAAATTTTTTTTATTCACTTTTTAATTTTATTTAAAATTGACTCTTCTATTGTAGTTGACTTATTTTTTGAAATATCTTTTGTTTTTGGAGCATTTAAAATCTTTTTAATTTTTTCATCTTCATTTTGTTCTTTTTTTATTTTTGAACTTGGCTCAGGAATCTCGTCAAAATTTGGTGGCATAACTAAAGGTTCTTTCTTTTTTACGAGAAACTCATCCGTTGATCGGGTTTTTTCATTTCTCAAAACTTTTCCTGCATCATCTAACGATTTACATGAAGCTAAGAGATAAAAAAGAATTAACAAAAGATTTATTTTTTTCATTTTTAATTTTTTATAAAAAAACCTCTAAGAATAAAAATTAATATTCCCATAGTAATGAATATATCTGCTACATTGAAAGTAAACCAGTGAAAGTTGTTATAATGAAGATCGATAAAATCAGGCACAGCTTGATTTGCTAACCTGTCATAAAAATTTCCCAGCGCTCCTCCTATAATCACAGAATAGATAAGTTTATCGATATTTTTTGATGAAATTAAAATATACATTAAAAGTAATATCACTAAGCTAATTACAAAAGTAACAAGATTGTAAAAAAGTATTGAGTTTGTACTTAAAATACCAAATCCGATACCGATATTCCAAATCAAATCCAAATTTACAAAATCGTTGATATAGTAAGATCGTTCACTGAAATTGTAAATTATATTATTTTTTGAAATTCTATCTACAATGAAGATGAATGTAATAAGTATAATGTAAAAAACGTTACTCTTCTTTAATAAATTTTTTTTAGTTTCCTCTAAATCTTTCAAAAAAGTCATTTCATATTAAATCGGAACATCTGTCACAATTTTTTTCTAAAATTTTCCAGCATCTTGGGCATTTATTACCTTTTGCTTTGTTTACTTCAATTTTCATTTCGTCAGTTTCTGATAATACTTTTTCTGCTTTTGAAGTAATTAAATATTCTGCTAAATCTAAATTTTTTAAAATTTCAAATTTGCTTTTATTAACAGATAATTTTATTTCTGCTTCTAGGCTTGATCCAATTTCTTTACTAGATCTTTTTGCCTCAATGGCTATGTTTGCTTCCTGTTTTATTCTAAATAATTTCTCCCACTTATTATTTAATTCTTCATTTTCCCAATTTTTTGGGATTTCAACAAAAGAGTATTCATGAATATTTTTTTCATCTTCGTTAATTAAACTATTAACCTCATCTGCAGTAAAAACTAGAATTGGGGCAAACCATTTAAGTAAGCTTTCCAGTATTATATTTAAAACTACCACACAATTTTTTCTTTTTTTTGAGTTCAGGCTATCACAATAAAGGACATCTTTTCTTATATCGAAATAAAAAGAAGAAAGATCTAAAGTACAAAAATTTAACAACTCTTTATACAACTTATGGAAATTATAATTTTTTAAATTTTCCTCTACAGATTTACTTATGTAGTATATTTTATGTAGAATATATTGTTCAAGTTCATCAAAATCTTTTAAATTTAATTTTTCAAAATTTTGTTTTTCAAATTTATCTTTTAAATTTCCAAGCAAAAATCTAAAAGTATTTCTAATTTTTCTATAAGACTCAGCATGTTGAATTAAAATACTTTTATCAATTCTTAAATCCTCTGAGTAATCAGAAGACGCCACCCAAACCCTGAGGATATCCGCTCCGTAATTTTTTAAGATATCTTCTGGAGAAATAACGTTTCCTAAAGATTTTGACATTTTCATACCTTTGCCATCCACAACAAAGCCATGAGAAAGAATGCTTTTAAATGGAGCCTTACCTCTTGTTCCACAAGATTCCAATAAAGAAGAGTGAAACCAACCTCTATGCTGATCTGATCCCTCTAAATACATGTCGGCTGGCCACTTTAAATCACTTCTTTTTTCTAGTACAAAGCTATGGGTTGATCCGCTATCAAACCAAACTTCAACGATATCATTAAGTTTTTCATAATCATTTGGATTATACTTGTCTCCTAAAAAAACCTTAGGATCATCTGTAAACCAGCAGTCAGAGCCTTGTTTTTCATAAATAGTTGCAATTCTCTCAATTATTTTTTGATCTCTCAATGGTTCTTTAGTTTTTTTATTGATAAAAATTGGCAATGGAACACCCCACACTCTTTGTCTTGAAACACACCAATCTGGTCTTCCTTCAACCATAGATAATAATCTGTCTTTTCCTTTATTGGGGTAAAAAACAGTTTCGTTAATTGCTTTGATCGCTTTTTTCCTAAGATCGTTTTTGTTCATAGAAATAAACCACTGTGGTGTTGCTCTATAAATTAAAGGCGCTTTGGATCTCCAAGAATGCGGGTAACTATGATTGAGTTTGCCACTATTAAGTAATCTATTCTGCTCTTTTAATTTTTCTATAACAATAGGGTCTGCCTTAAAAATGTGAGTATTAGTAAAATAAGGTACTTCTTTAGTGTATAGGCCTGCATTATCAACAGTATAAAGAGAGGGAATATTGTTTTTTAAACATAAATTAAAATCATCTGGACCATGACTGGGAGCACAATGAACAATTCCAGTTCCTTGCTCTAAATTAACAAATTGTGCATCTAACATAGGTACGTCATAATCAAAATTCATTTTTACGAACGGATGGTTGCAAATGGTCCCCTTAAATTCTAAGCCTTTAAAAGTTTTTAATTCTTTAAAATTTTTAATTTCACATTCTTTGGTAATTGTGTTGATCAAATTTTTTGCAACAACAATTTTTTTTTCTTTAAAATTTTCAAGATCGTCTATCTCTAAAACTGAATATTCAATATTGCTATTAAATGCCAATGCCTTATTTGTTGGTATAGTCCATGGGGTTGTTGTCCAAATAATGATACTTGTATCTTTTAAAAATTCTTTATTAGTTTTTTTAACTTTAAATGCTGCATATATTGTATTAGAAACATGGTTCATGTATTCTACCTCTGCATCAGCTAATGCGGTTTTCTCAACGGTAGACCAAAGAACTGGCTTAAAACCTTGATATAAACTTCCATCTAAAAGAAATTTTCCAAGCTCTCTTACAATTTGAGCTTCAGCCTCATAACTCATTGTTGAATAATAATTTTCAAAGTCACCTACTACTCCTAATCGCTTAAACTCTTTTATATGTACATCAATCCAGCTTTTTGCAAATTCTCTACACTCTTGTCTAAAATCCTTTATAGGAACTTCATCTTTACTTTTTTTCTTTTTTTTATACTGCTCTTCAATTTTCCATTCAATTGGTAATCCATGGCAATCCCAGCCCGGAACATAAATAGAGTCTTTGCCACTCATTTGATGAAACCGTGTAATCATGTCTTTTAAAATTTTGTTAAGAGCGGTACCCATATGTATATGGCCATTCGCGTAAGGAGGACCGTCATGCAGAACAAATTTTTCTTTTCCTTTTGAGTTTTTTCTAAGTTTTTTAAATATATTATTTTTTTCCCACTTTTTTAATATTTCCGGCTCCTTAGATGGTAAACTAGCTTTCATTGAGAAAGCTGTTTTTGGAAGCTGGAGAGTGTCCTTTGACATTATTTTTTTGCTTGTTTTATATCAATTTTTATTTGTTTTTTTAAATATTCAAAATTCTTAAATTTTTTTTCTGATCTTATAAATTTTTTAAAACTTACGGTAATTACTTTATTATATAAATTTTTGTTAATACCAAAGATATTTGTTTCTAAAAATAAACTTTTCCCTTTAAAAGTTGGCCTATAACCTACATTTGCTATTCCATTGTTAGTTTGATTACCAGTTCTCACTTTCACAGCATAAACACCTAATCTGGGGATTACGTAATTATTGAGATTTAGATTGCAAGTTGGAAAACCAATCTTACGTCCTCTTTGCTGTCCTTTAATTACTTTACCTTCAACACTCCATTCTCGATGCAACAGTCTATTCACTTCCTTAATTTTACCCTCTCTGATTCTTTTTCTTATATACGTCGAAGAAATTATTTTATTATTCATTGTAAAGGGCTTTGTAATAATATTTTTGTAATTAAATATCTTTTCAAATCTTTTAAGCATTTTTATGTTACCCTTGCGCTTAAATCCAAATCTAAAATTTTTACTAACGTATAAAAATCTGCATTGTGTTTTTTTGTAAATTATTTTTTTAATAAATTTTTCTGCAGTGAGCGACGAGAATTTTTTATTAAATTTTATTACTATTAAAAAATCTAATTCTAATTTTTGTAGTTGTGTTTTTTTTTGTTTTAACGAATTAATTCTATGACTCTTAATTTTTTTGTCAAAAAACATTACAGGAACAGGTTCAAACGTAATTAAACCAAAAGGTAATTTCTTTTTTCTGGCTTTGTTTTTTGCTTCATTAATTACTTTTTGATGGCCTAAATGTATTCCATCAAAGTTACCAATGGCTATTACACCATTACGATGTTTTTGATTTAAATTTGCGTTTTTATAAACGAGCATATTACCACTGTAATTCTTTTTGAAAAAAATTAGCTTTCACTTCATATTTGGTTAAAAGTTTATTTAGTTCAGAAGTATTATCATATTCTTCTCGATGAACACCTTTAGATATGAAGATACAATCAATATTTAAATTGTTAGCTCCTTTAATATCTGTTCTTAAATTATCTCCTATAGCTAAAACTTTTTCGTCTTCATTAAAGCACATTCTGTATACTTCTTTGTATGGTTTTCCAAAATAAACTACTGTACCCCCAAGTTCTTCAAAAACTTTTGCTACGGAACCCGCGCATAATTCTTCCTCGTTTCCTCTATGCACCGTTAAATCTGGATTAGTGCAAATCATTTTTTTTGAAACATGTTTTTTTAAAAATTTTTTATAATAATTCAAATCATTTTCATGATCATCAAATAAACCAGTGCACAAAATAAAATCACACTTATCTAGTTCGGTTTTATTATCTTTTACCTTTTCATAAACAGAATCGTCCCTTGGCGGACCTAAATGAAAAAATTTTTGCCCAAATTTATTTTGATTGATTGCATGCATTGCTGCTTCCCCTGAAGTCATAACATTTGTAAGATACTTTTTATTCATATTCATTTTTAATAAATAATTTATTACTTTTGAGCTCGGTCTAGGAGCGTTGGATAAAAACACAATTTTTTTTGAATTATTTTTTAACTGATCTATTGCCTCTATAGCCTTTGAATTAAGCATTACGCCATTGTGCACTACACCCCATAAATCTATTATAAAGGTGTCGTAGTTATTGTATATTTTTGATAAATTTTTAAGTTCTTTCAAAATATTAATTCTTTCTCTCTCTTAATCGCTCTCAAAATACAACATTTATTGGCTTTTTTTATGATTTTTGCCTCTTGAAATTTAGTTAAAACTCACCATATCAGCCATACATCAAAATTTATAGGAGAAAATATATATGAAATTTAGACCTTTGCACGATCG
>MDTC01245353.1_pt1 | contig 14416 bp, 13 predicted proteins | sample 811181 | NCBI WGS metagenome assembly MDTC01 (sample SAMN05326644, study PRJNA326480) | marine metagenome | isolation source: seawater | place: Pacific Ocean: North | collected 2011 | reverse complement strand
TCGGTCTGGCCGATCTCGGCGTAGTCCTCGGCGAAGGCATTGACCGCCAGTCCGGGCTCACCGGGGCCGGGCGCGACGTAGCCGGTCGCCACGATGGCCCAGCGCTCGTCCGCGGCAAGCGCGAAGTCGTCGACCGTGATGGCCGCATCGGCGAGCTCGCCGCCAGCGGGCACGATGGCGAAGTCGTGGGGCCCGACCGGGAGCTCCACGTAGTCTGTGGTGTCGCCAAAGCTGAAGGTGATGGCGCTCTTCTCGCCGTCGACCCAGACGTCCACCGCCGACGCGCTGGCGTCGGGGAAGACCCCGAGGTGGGTCAGGCGGATGAAGGCGGTCTCGTCGGCCGCGGTGTCGGTGTCCGTGTCCGTGTCCGTGTCCGTGTCCGTGTCGTCCGTCGGGTCGCCGTTGTCACAGGCGACGAGGCCGATCAGGGCGAGCGGGATCAGGGTGAGTGCGATGCGCATGCGTTCCTCCGTGTCGTCCCCATCAGGGGTGTTCAAAACATGCGCAGTTGTTGTTCATTCTCCCAGACATCGCTCACAGGCTCGTTGGATGGCTCACAATGCCGCCGGATCGACCTGTGGGAGATCTCACAGGCTCGCCGGGCCGGGGTTGCGGGTGGCGATCCGTGCCAGCAGGCCGTGCCACGTCGGGTAGACCGCCTCCATCCAGGCGATCTGGTCCATGGTGCGATCGGACAGGGCCCGGCGCCGGCGGGCCTCGTCGGGGCGCTCGGCGAGCTCATGGGCGGCGGCGGCGAGCAGGTGGTGCTGGTTGCGCTGGCGCCAGGGCAGCCACACCCGGGCGGCCTCCTCCCAGCGGGCGAGGGCCGCGAGGGCGCGATCCCCGTCTCCTTCCTGCAGGGCGAGCAGGGCGCGCAGGTGGTCCTGGGAGAGCGCGCGGGGCACGCTGTGGGGCTCGTCGTCGAGCAGGGCGCGTGGCGGTGGGACGCCGCGTCCGAGCAGGATCATCGCTCGGAGCAGGTCCGCGTGGGAGAGCACCGGGTCGTGCACGTTGGCGAGGCGCTCCAAGGCTCCCTCGACCTCCCCCTCGCGCACGAGGACCTGGGCGGCAAGGACCTCGAGGGTGTCCGCGGTCCGGCGGTGCAGCCGCGCGGGCCAGGCCCAGCGCAGGGCGGCCAGCACCCCGTCGCTGCGCCCCTCGGCGACCAGGGTCGCCGCCCGGGCAGCCTGGTGCTGCCCGATCAGCATGACCACCGACCAGGCCGCGACCCCGAGGCACAGCGCCATGACCGGCGCCCCGAACCAGCCGAACTGGGCGATGAAGAGGCTCGCCAGGCCGAGCAGGCCGACGATGAGCATGACGACCTCGACCGCCCGCGCGGCGACGAGGTGCATGAAGGCGGCGCGATCGAGGACCTCGCCGGTGGTGAGCAGGAGTGCGCGATCGTCGTCCCGCGGGCGGAAGAAGCGGGCCCACGCCATCCAGAGTGACGTTGGAACCCAGATCATCGCCGCGCCGATGGTCACGACCGACACGCTCCACAGGGGCAGGTCGAGGTCGGTGCGCAGGAGCAGGCTGATGGCACCCAGGAGCGACGGCAGGACGAAGATGCGCAGGCCGCGCTGGATGAGGAACGTGCGCCAGACCACTGCCGGCGTGGGCGGGCCGGTGCGGCTGCCGATCACGCTGGCGGCGAACGGGTTGTCGCTGGCCGCATCCTTGCCCATGCGCTCCACCAACACGTCTGACCCCGCGTCGCCAGCCGGCCGCACGGCTCGCGACAGCACGCTACGCTCCGTCCCGCACGGAGGATGCATGGTCACCACCCGCCTCGAGACCGGCACCAAGATCGTCGGCACCCTGGGCCCGGCCTCGTGGGACGAAGACGTCCTGGCCGAGCTCATCCGCGAGGGCCTCGACGTCGCCCGCATCAACGCCAGCCACTCGGACCACGCCGCCATCCGCCGTCAGGTCAGCCGGGTGCGCCGGGTCTCCTTCCAGGTGGGCATGCCGGTCGCCGTGCTGCTCGATCTGCAGGGCCCGAAGATCCGCCTGGGCAAGGTCGACGGCGCCCTCGAGCTGAGCCAGGGCGACGTGCTCACCGTGGTCATGGACCCTGACGTCATCGGCTCGGGCACCCGCGTCGGCACCACGTACCCGGAGATGGCCGAAGACGTGCAGGTCGGCGAGACCGTGCTCTTCGCCGACGGCGCGCTCATCGGCGAGGTCAGCGCCGTGCGCCGGGACATCTCGCCCGCCGAGGTCGACGTGAAGCTCGCCTTCGGCGGCTCGCTCACCTCCAACAAGGGCCTCAACCTGCCCGACACCGCGATGTCCGTGCCCTCGCTCACGGACAAGGACAAGGCCGATCTCGCCGTCGGTGTCGAGGTCGGCGTCGACTACGTGGCCCTGTCCTTCGTGCGCGACGCCGGCGATCTCATCGAGCTCGAGCAGGAGATGGACAAGCACGGCCAGCGGATCCCGGCCATCGCCAAGATCGAGAAGCCCCAGGCGGTGAAGAACCTCGAACGCATCCTCGATCACTGCGCCGGCCTCATGGTCGCCCGCGGCGATCTCGGCGTCGAGGTGCCCATCGAGAGCGTGCCGGTCCACCAGAAGCGCATCATCGACGCCGCCCGCCGCCGCGGTGCCCTGGTCATCACCGCGACCCAGATGCTCGACAGCATGGAGCGCAACCCGCGGCCGACCCGCGCCGAGACCACCGACGTCGCCAACGCCATCCTCGACGGCACCGACGCGGTCATGCTCTCCGGCGAGACCAGCGTCGGAGCCTTCCCGGTGCAGGCCGTGCGCATGATGGACCGCATCGCCCGCGAGGTCGAGGCGAGCCCGTGGTTCCGCGTGCCCGAGCCCCACCAGCTGCCCGCCTTCGACGGCCTCGACGACGCCATGATCCGCGCCGCCGCCTACACCCTGCAGGAGCACCCCGAGCTCCCGCTGGTCGTGTTCACCTGGTCCGGCCAGGCCGCCTTCCGGGCGAGCAAGATCCGCCCCCGAGGCCCCATCTACGGCCTCACCCCCGACGCCCGCGTCGTCGACCGCCTCAAGCTCGCCTGGGGCATCACGCCCCTCCTCGTCCCCCCGGTCCGCTCGACCGACGACCTGATCCTGGCCGGCGAGCAGGTGCTGATGGAGGGCGGCTTCCTGGAGAAGGGCCAGCACTACCTGGTGCTGGCGGGACGATCGCCGATGCGGGCGGCGATGCACCTGTTGAAGATCCAGCGGGTGGGGGAAGGCGGGTAGGAGAGCGGGAGTGGAGGGGCGGTCTCTGGTCACTGGTCTCTGGGGCCTGCTTCCAGCGGGGGCTCGAGGCGCGGGCCGGAGGTTCTTCGAGGCTCGGTCCCTGACCCGCCGCAACTCGGCGGCTTCGACCACGCCATCGACAGGTCCCGGCCGAGTCGCCGTGCGCGGAGCAACGAGCTCCGGGCCTTCGTCCACCCGATCGGGGAGGGCCCCAGAGACCAGCGACCAGAGACCGGCCCGCCACTCCCGATATCTCTGTGCCGAGCACCGCCTCGAAGCGCCACAGGGCATCACAGGTGTCTGGGCACGATCTCCGCCACCAGCCCCACCATCCGCTCCACGAAGCCCGCGTCCATCAAGAGGTCCTGCCTCAACTCCAGCTCGATGGTGGCACGGTCGTGGGCGTTGGCGTGGCGCTCGGGGGCGTAGATGAGGCCCTCCTTGCCCGACCACGGCTCGTTGAGGCGCACGTGGATGCCTTCGTCGGCGAGGTCGCGGGCGATGGCGCGGGCGAGGTCCTCGTCTTCGTCGAAGAGCACACCCACCTCCAGCGTGCGCCGCTTGCCCTCGTAGACGGGGGTGAAGCTGTGGATGGACAGGATCATGGCGCCGGGGCTGGCGGCGACGACCTCGTCCACGGCGGCGTGGTAGGGGCGCCAGAGGCGGTCGAGGCGCCGGGCGATCTCGTCCTCGGGGAGGCCGGCGTTGAGGTGGATGGGCCGGCCCTCCGCGTGGGTGCGGAACAGGTCGACGTGGTCCTCGGGGCGGTTGGGATCGGCGAGCAGGCGGGTGAAGCGGGAGAGCACCGCGGGCCAGCCGGTCTTCGCGGCGAGATCGCGCACGAGGTCGGCTACGCCGAGATCGTAGGACCAGTGGGTGCCGACGAGCCAGCGATCGGCGTCCGGCCAGGCCCAGGGGCTGGGCATGCGGACGGACGCGTGCTCGCACGTCAGCACGACCGGGCCTGCCCCGGCAAGGATCTCGACGGCATCGCTCACACCGGACATGTCGCCTCCTGCGGGAGGCCTATCCGACTGGTGCGTGCAGGCGATGCCCGCGAGCTGCGGCTACCATGCGCCCATGCGCGCCCTGACCCCCCTGCTCGCGATCGCGTCCTGCACGCCGGCCGCCCCCACCGTGCCCGACACCGCGCCGCTCACCCAGGCGGTGGCGGTCTGGCGCGCCAACCCCGGCCCGGACTCTCTGCAGACCGTGGCCGAGCTCGCCGGTGAGCTGGGTGAGCACCCGGTCGGCGCTCGGTCCGTCGACCTCCCCCTGGGCGAGGCGCTGTGCGACGTGCTCCTGCGCCCGGACCTGGGCCAGCCCCGCCTCGCGCCCTACGCTGCCGAGTTCACGGCGAAGGACGCCGATCCCTGGCTCGACTGCCTGCTCCGCCGCGGCGACCTCGAGACCTTCGCCGCGGAGGTCGGGCGCCTGCACGGTCGCACCCTCGACGTCGAGGTGGACAGCCTGAAGGCCGCCAGCGTGCAGGCCCGCAGCCACCACGAGATCGACTGGCGCCAGGCGGTGCGCGCTCACGATGCGGGCTCCATCGCAGACGCCCGCGACTCCTTCGGCCGCGCCCTCGACCGACCGGTGCCCCACCTGGGCGCCTCCTTCGCCGTGCTGCGCCACATCTTCCCCGGCGACGTGGTGCATGCGGTCGTCACCCGCTCGGCCAACGACACCGCCGAGGACGATCCGCTGGTCTCCCCGGGGGTGATCCCGTCGCTGGGCGGGCGGCGCCGCGTCCTGGGCTACGCCACCACCCCCGAGGAGCACGACGCCCTGGCCGAGCGCGTGCGCACCGGTCACCTGAGCCGGGTGGTCGGCGTCGCCATCGAGGTGCGCGATCCCAAGGGCGCGGTCCGCGTGAACCTGTGCGCAGAGGGCCAGATGCAGGGCGACCAGCTCTGGCTGCTGACCGCGTGTGAGCCCGACCGCGAGCTGGCCTGGCTCGAGGCCACCGAGCGCTTCCTCGACCTGCAGGTCGCCGGCGCGAGCGAGCTGGAGGCCGGCAGGCAGGTCCGCGACCAGTTCCGCGATCGCCTGACCAGGCGCGGGGAGCAGCCGGGGTGATCCTCGCCCTCCTGACTGCCCTCGCCCTGTGCGCGGAGCCCGTTCCCGAGGCTCTCCCCGAGCTGCCCTCGGAGCCGCCCGCCTTCCGGCTCCCCAAGCCCTCGCCCATCCCCCCGAGCGAGCGCGGCATGGACATGACCATGGAGTTCAGCGCCCGGGAGATCAGGCGGTGGCACCGCGGCAGAAAGGTCGGGATCTCCGGGATCTTCCTCGGCATGGCCGGGGTCGGGCTCGCGGCGGGTGGCTTCACCCTCGCCGTGGGCGGCCGCGGCGAGGGACCGCTCACCGAGCGCCAGCTCCTGGTCACCACGGGTGCGGTCGGTGCGGGCATGGCGGGCCTCGGCGTGGGCCTGCAGATCGGCGGGGGCCGCATGCAGCAGAGCGCCTTGCCTCCTCACGACCGCCGCCTGAAGCGCACCCGCGCCATCGCCATTGCGGCGGGCGCGGTCGGGCTCGCAGGCAGCGCCATCGTCGCCTGGCGCCTGCTCGATGACCGACCGGACGGCCTGTGGCTGCCCGTCGCCGCCCCCCTCGCCGTCAGCGGGGTCATCGTCACGAGCGGCCTGCACACGCTGGCGCTGCTCGACGCGGACGTGCAGCTGGAGGAGGCCCTGGTCCGTCTCGTGCTGATGCCCAACGGAGTGGGCATTCGCGGCCGCTTCTGAACGGATGCGCGGCGGCGGTCTACTTGGCCGCCTGCTCCTCGGGGGCCGCAGCGCCCTCCTCGCCCATGAGCACGTCCTTGCCGGCGGGCAGGCGGAGCATGCGGGTGCGGAACAGCCGGTCCATGATGCCCATGCTGCCGTAGTTCACGGTGACCCGGTAGTGGTGCAGGTCGTGGGGCACGGACCAGGGTGCGAACGGCAGCTGGTAGCCGGAGTGCACCAGCTGGGTGTTGAGCAGGGCGACGATGCCGAACGCGACGATGGTCAGCGGGTCGGGAGCGAGCAGCACCATGGGCAGGCCGATGGGCACGATGTTGCCCATGACGTACTCGAAGGGGTGCGCGTACTGGGCGGACCAGGCGGTGGACGTGCGGTAGCGGTGGTGGACCTTGTGCACGTGCTTGTACAGCCACTTGGTGTGCAGCCAGTAGTGGGCGGAGAAGAAGGCGAGCTCGGTGATGAGCGCCATGCCGACGACCACCAGCAGGGTCCACCACAGCGGCCCCATGGGTGCCGTCGGGTCCCAGCCGCGCAGGTAGAGCAGCGCGGCGGCGATGCCGATGGACGGCACCAGGATCAGGTGGTTGATCCCGATGTTCAGCGCGGCCTGGGCGGGGGTGGGCCGCAGGGGATCCGAGAACGGCGTCTGGATCTTGTAGCGCGCCAGGAACGCCGGCTTTCCGGTCTCATCCAGCCGGTGGAAGAAGGCGATGGTGCCCCAGGTGATGAGCAGCGTCGCGGTCAGCAGACCGATCGGCAGGATCAGCTGGTTCGGGACGGTGGCGAGGATCCACTGCCGCAGCGCCTCCCCGGGCGGCGAAGCCCAGGCGAGCCACCAGCCGACGACGACGGTGACCGGAAAGAGGCGGTGCGCGAGGCGCTCGGGGGTCCAGCGATAGGTGGTGCGTGCCATGAAGAGCACCTAGCCCCCTGCCGTCTGGCGATCAATGACGGGTCCGTCATTTTTTTCGAGAGCACGAACGTGGGAGGTACAAGCGGCATTCTCAGGAGGAAGGCTCGACCGCTCCCCTACTCCCACATCCCGCTGAAGTCGCAGCTGCCGTCGTCGGTGACCGAGCAGCCGTCGGGGTGGGCCAGCAGGGGCTCGCCTTCGTCCCAGGCGGCCTGGAGCATGGTCATGATCTGGCCGATCGCGGCCCGGCCGGCGGGGGTGTTGCGCGCGGCAAAGCCGTGCACGTCGTACTCGCCGGTGTCCGGCACCTTGAACTGGGTCAGGGCTGCGCCCTCGTGCACGGGCTCTTCGCTGACGGGCAGGCCGACGACCGGGTTGATGTCCGGGGCGAGCACGGTGGCGTTCAGCGACGCGGCCAGCAGCTCGGTGCCGAGGTTGGGCAGCACGGGGTCGCCGATGGACTCCTGGAGCAGGACGGTGGTGTCGCGCTCGACGAGCTCATCGGCGTACACGGCGCCATCGACGTCATCCCAGCAGCCCTGGGACATGACGATGGCGTGGTGGGTGTCGAGCCCCTCGCCGTAGGTGCGCTCGACGACGCCGGACAGGCCGAGCTCCCAGAAGTAGCTGTCGGGGATGAAGTGGGTCCAGCCGGCGCCGGGCACGTTGAACACGGCGAGCTGGATGCGGGGCTCGACCCCGACCAGGACCGCGCCCAGGGTGCCGCCGAGCGACCCGCCGAGCCACGCGGGCTGGGCCAGATCCGGTCGGGCGCCTGCGTTGGGGTTGTCCACGCCACCGATCTCGTCCTGGGCGAGGATGTCGGCGAGCTCCCCCTCGAAGGCGTCGAGCAGGGCGGGGCCCGCGGAGAGCGCCTGGGAGAGCTTGCTGGTCGAGCGGTCCGACGCCTCGAAGACCTTGGTGAAGTCGAACGAGGTCGACAGGAACTCGTCGTCGGTCCAGCCGTCGAAACGCAGGTTCACCTTGGCGAGTCCGGCGCTGGCCAGGCGGGTGTCGAAGGAGGTGTCGTCCTCGTTGCCCCCGGTGCCGTGACCGAACAGCGCGACCTTGTAGGTCTGCACGTTGGCCGGGAGCAGGACCCGGAAGGGCACGTCGCGGGTGCCGGTCTGCAGGGGCAGGCCGTCGTCGTCGAACACCATGCGGCCGTCTTCGTCGAGGAAGCTCGGCATGCCCTCGAGGTGGGCGTTGACGATGAGCGCGATGTCCGGGCTCTCGTGCTGCCGTACGCGGTCGATGACGATCGTGGCGTCGGCGACGGCGGCCCGCTGGGCGGCGACGAGGGCGTGCATGCGGGCGGTGCCGTCCGCGCGGGACCGGGTGGTGAACCAGGACACCCGGATCACGCGCTGAAGGTCGACGTCGGCGTCCTGCAGGGCGTGGGCGACCGGCGCGTAGTTCTCGGCCAGGACGCGCTCCCGGTCGGTGTCTGCCGGGTCGAGCCCCAGGGCGACCCGCACGGCGCGGGGCGCCTCGTAGTCCCCGCCCACGGTGTCGAGCAGGATGAGCGCGTGGTCGGCGGCGGGGGGCAGCACCTCCGCCGGGCGGCCGACGATCATGGTGCGCACGCCGCCGGCCTGGTTGGCGGTGCGGGCCTCGGTGCGGAAGGCGCGGCGCTGGCCGTACTCGGGGTGGTCGGCCTGGATGGTGATGACCTGCAGCGGTGCGTCGGCGGCCAGGGAGTCCGCCGGGTCGGACGAGAGCACGGCCGGGTCGACCTCGCCCTGCAGGCCCACCGCGACGCCGGTCGCGCGGGAGAAGCCGTCCTGGCGGTTGAGGCAGGTGGGGTCGTCGTCGGGCACGCGCAGCTCGGCGGGGTCGAGGGCCACGCGCAGGCCGGTCTCGGTGGACGGGTCGGCGACGGTGAAGGCGTTGGACGGCCAGGGCAGCTGGCAGCGCACCGGATCGGTGCCGTCGCAGGTGGCGGACGGGGGCGTGCGGTCGAGGGGATCCCGCTCGGCCGGGGCGCATGCAGAGACGAGGGACAGCAGGAGCAGCAGCCGCACGGGACCTCCGATTCCGGGCGCTCTAGCCGCTGCACGGGGAGTGCGCTAGGGACGCGCCCGATGCCAACCCCCCCCGCCAAGCCCGGCCCCGACGAGACCCTGGACGCCATCACCCGCGACTGGTGGATCTTCCAGCTTCGACGCGGACATCGCTTCAGCACGGACGACATCGCGACCGGCTGGCGCGCCTCCCAGGCCCGGCCGGACGCGAAGCGCCTGCTGGACATCGGCTGTGGCATCGGCAGCGTCGGGCTCACGACCCTGTGGAACGTGGGGCCGGACGCGACGCTGGTGGGGGTGGAGGCGCAGGCCCTCTCCGCCGGGCTCGCGCGGCGCTCGGTCTCGCTGAACGGCCTGGAGGATCGCGTCACCATCATCCACGCCGACCTGCGGGACACCCACGATGTTCCCCCGGAGCTGATCCCGGAGGGCGGGTTCGACCTCATCACGGGCTCGCCGCCCTACTTCCCGGTCGGCAAGGGCATCATCCCCGAGCACCCGCAGAAGGCCGGGGCCCGCTTCGAGCTGCGCGGCTCGGTCTACGACTACTGCACCACCGCCCGCCACTTCCTGGCCCCCGGCGGCGCCTTCGCCTACGTCATGGCTGCCGCCGACCCGCGCACCGAGGATGCCCCCCTGCAGGCCGGCCTCGTCGTCGAGGAGCGGATGGACATCCGCTTCAAGATCGAGCGTGACCCGCTCATCTGCGTGCTGGTCTGCCGCCGCGAGGAGGACGGCCCGGTCGAGCGCACCCACCTGGAGCTGGTCGTGCGCGGTGAGGACGGCGAGTTCACCGAGGCGTACAACCGCTTCCGGGCGCAGGCGTCCGGGCTGGGTCCGCTGGCGGGGTGAGCGTGTTCGTTTTCGGGGGGTTGCCCGGGCAACCCGGCCCGAGTGAACACCGCCGGGGGGCAACCCCGTTGATTTGAACACTTCGGGCGCGTGGCAGGGCTCTGGGTGTGGAAACGCGCTGAGTGCTCACGATAGAACGCCGACTTTCACCCACACCAGGCGGCCCGAGCACCGCCGGACCCCCCAAGGTGTTCAAATCAACGGGGTTGCCCTGGCCGGGTGTGCAGTCACCGGAAGTTGCCCGGGCAAGTCCTGCCGAATGAACACCTAGCGGCGGTAGTTCCTCCAGCGCCCGGATCGGTGCAGGCACGCCAGCAGGACCCCGTCATCCAGCGGCGAGCACCTCGGGTCGCCGGCCCAGCGCTCGACCAGCCGAAGATCAGCATCCAGGCCTGGCTTCACGCGCGCGACGGTCGGTCTGCTGGCGCCCACGTGCACCGCGATCTCTCCCGCCCGCGCCGGCGTCAGCGTCCGCAGGGCGCGGATCGCGAACATGCGCGCCGGCCCACGCTCCCCAAGGCGAGCGACCGGCTGCCTGGCGACCACGCTGACCGCGTCCAGGACGGCCCCGACGTCCGGCGCGACCGTCGAGGCGACCGGAAGCTCCGTGCCTTGCACCTTCGCGCTGGGGTCCCCGCTCACGTACGCGTGGAAGCGCAGCACATCGGGCGCTCGCCGTCGAACCGGGCGCGCGACCAGGCCCACCGCGTCCAGGTGGGTGGACAGCGGCCAGCCCAGCGGATCCGCGACCAGCCCGGCCCGACAGGGATTGAGGTGCACGTAGCGAACGGATCTCCGGACCTTCTGCGCGTCAGCCAGGCGCTCGGCGTCGGGCAGCGGCGCCCACAGCGTCCCCCGCTCCTCGCGCCGCGCGTTGCGCCACCGGGCATACCCGCCGAGCGCGAGCCCCAGCCGCGAACGCACGTCGTTCGGCACCAACACGTGCACGTGGTCCGGCATCACACACAGCGCGACCAGGCCCGGACAGGCTCCGACCACCGTGTCCCACAGCCGAACGCCTTCTTCCCAGTCCGAGAAGACCAGTCGATAGCCAGAAGATCGGGCGACGAGGTGGAACATGCCGCCGGAGAATGCACACGCGGTGCCAGCCCGACGATCCCGTCCGGTACACCCTCACTGTTCAGCACTCACCCAACCCGACCGACGATCGTCGCCCACGTCGACCGACGTTCGTCAGTGCACACTCACCTTCACCACGCCGCCCTCGGTCAGCGGCACGGGGGTCTTCGACTTTCCGGCGGTGAGCATGCAGCGGGGCTCGCCCCTGGGGCCGGGCTCGGCGGCGGCCAGGGCGGCGCGGTCGAGCACGAGGTCGAAGGTGCCGTCCTCGCGGGCCGCAGCACCTGACCCGCACCCATCGACCGTGGCCGGCGCGACCGGCGTGCCCGCCTCGTCCTCGACGATGCCCTCGACGCGGACGGTCTGGGGGCGCCACACGGTGCAGACGCCGCCCACCCACGACAGCCAGGCGCGGGCGGCCCCGTCCTCGGCGCGCAAGAGCCCGCCCCTCGCCGCGACCGGCACGGCCTGGATCAGCTTGCCGTCGTCCCAGAAGGCAGGAGCATCCTCCGCTCCTACATGAACGCGCCCGCCGCGCGGCAGGTCGACCGGCCACTCGCAGACCAGGATCGCCAGTCCCGGATGCTCGCCCACGTACGCCTTGGCCTCGGCCCAGCGTGGGTCGTCGCTGTCGGTGCTCCCCTGGGCCTGACCGGGCTGGCGCGGCTCCGGATGCGGCGCGACCCACGCGTAGAGCAGCGCCAGCACCGCGAGCATCCCCAGGGTGAACAACCCCGCGAAGCGGAAGATCAGCAGCGGTCGACGTCGCTCGCTCATGGCGCCCCCCTACCCGGCCAGGCCCCATCTGCCCGCCTCGGTCAGCGCGTCAAGACCGCAGCCCCGTCCTCGGTCACCACGATCGTGTGCTCGAACTGGGCGGAGAGCTGTCCGTCCGCCGTGCGCACGGTCCACCCGTCGACCTCGTCCAGGACGACCTCGGGCCCCCCGAGGTTCACCATTGGCTCGATCGTGAACGTCAGGCCGGGCACGAGCCGGACCCCCTCCCCGGCCACCGCGTCGTGGCTGACGTGTGGCGGCAGGTGCATCTGCCGACCGATGCCGTGTCCGCCGTACTCCTGCACGACCGTGCACCCCTCCCGGCGCACCAGCTCTGCTATCGCGGCACCGACGTCGCCGAGGCGCCCGCCGGGCCGGACCGCTGCGATCCCCGCCTGCAACGCCCGCTGTGCGACGTCGACCACGTGTGCCGCCTCCGGGCTCGGCCGGCCGAGGACGAACGTGCGCGAGGTGTCCCCGTGCCAGCCGTCGAGCTCGGTGGTGACGTCGACATTGACGATGTCGCCGCTGCCCAGCACCACCCGGTCGGTGGGCACGCCGTGGCAGACGACATCGTTCGGGCTGACGCAGACCGCGCCTGGAAAGCCGTGAAAGCCGAGCTGACTCGGACGTCCGCCCCGCTCCTTCGTGTCCCGGCGCACCAGCCGATCGATGTCGCCTGCGGTCATACCTGGCCGCAGGGCGCGCTGGACGCGGGTGAGGGTGGCGGCGGCGGCCTTGCCGGCACGGCGCAGCTTGACCAGGTCGGACGGGGTGTGGAGCGGGAGCATGGGTCAGACTCACCCGCGGACGCCGCCTGCACCCTTGCTGACTCAGCAACGGTCGGCCGGGCGCCCCCGCGATAGGAACGCCGAGGAGGTCCCGTGAGCGTCGAGCAGATCGAGAGCTTTGTCGCCGTCGCCGAGTCGGGCGGGCTCCGCGATGCCGCCCGCCGGCTGCACATCACCCTGCCGCCGCTGTCCCGGCGGATCCGCGCCCTCGAGGACGAGCTCGGCACCGAGCTGTTCGAGCGCCGGGCCCGCGGCATGGCGCTCACCCCCGCCGGCCACACCTTCCTCCCCCACGCCCGCGGCATCCTGGCCGCCATCGCGCTCGCCGCCCGCAGCGTCGCCGCGGACCCGCCCGCTACATGAAGTTCCGCGTGTGCAGGCTCGACAGCGTCTCCGCCTGCTCCGCGTCGAAGCCCAGCCGGGCCAGCCGACCCCGACGCTTCGTGTCCATGCGCACGACCAGCTCCGCCACCCGATCCCAGCCCGTCGCCAGCTGCTCCGGCGCCCAGCCCCCCGCCGCGAGCAGGACCAGCGCGTCGAAGACCTCCTCGTTGAGTCCCGCCGTGTGCTGGAGCGCGTCGTGGCGCCGCTGCACCGCACTCGCCAGGCGCCCGTGCAGGGTCGGGTCCTTGCTCGCGTGGCGCTGCAGGTGGGCCATGCCAAAGGCCACGTGGCGGGCCTCGTCCCGCGCCGACATCGTCGCCACCGCGCGGGTGATCGGGTCGGGTCCGTGCTCGCCCAGGAACCACAGCAGGTCGAGGAAGCTCCCCTCCCCCATGACCGAGAGCAGGAAGCTGGCGAGCGCGAAGTCGGGCTCGTCGAGGAGCGTCTTGAGCGAGGCCTGGCCGCCGTGGGTCGACAGGCCGGGCGCGTCGCGACGCAGGGTGGCGCGACGGGTGAAGACCTCGATGTGGCGGGCCTCGTCGGCCGCCTGCAGCGCCAGCACCTGCAGCACCTCCCGGAAGTGCGGGTGCACCTGGGCCAGGAAGCGCGCCGGCACCAGCAGGGCCGCGACCTCGTTCTCGATCAGGTAGGTCATGACCTGAACGACGGCGTCCTCGACCTCCTCGGGGTGCTCGATGGGGGCATCCCACGGGATCGCCGTCGCCGGATCCCACTGGGCCGCGGCCCCCTGGGCGTACAGGCGCTCCGCCTCGTCCGCCCAGACCACGTCCTTGTCCGACAGCGCGAAGCGCATTTCCGGAGAACCGGCCTCGACCCGTGCTCCTCGCGCGGCGAGCCCCCAGCGCGCGTCCGGCTTGTCCACCACCTCGCGCACGCCCCCCGCGCGCATCGCCCCCGACCAGCGGCCGAGCTCGGCGGTGCCGCGGGTGACGACCCCGTCGCGGTAGGGATGCCCCTGCCCCCGGCACCACGCAGCGAGGTGCACCTGCAGCGCCGGGTGCTCGCCCGTGACCCGGACCCCGTCGCCGACCTCGACCCCGCGGAGCGCCCGCTTCACCAGCAGGTGCCCCCCGTGATCGAAGCCCAGGGGACCCAGATCGACGGCGCTCACCGGGCGGCCTGCTCGGCGATGAAGTCGCGCACGGTCTGGGCACCGGAGAAGGCGAGGTCGTCGATCGCCCGGTCCAGCTGGGCGAACCCCTCGGTCCGGCCCGGCCGCCACTGCTTGAGGCCCTCGAGCTCGAGCAGCGGGCGCACCACCGGATCGTCGTAGCGCTGGGCGAGCAGGAGCGCGGTGAAGCGCTCCAGAACCCAGTCGTCGAGGCCGTCCAGCGCGGTGAAGATGCAGTGGTCGTACTTCGCAGTCTGGGCCAGGATCCGGGTCGTTCCGGACGGCAGCGTGCCCTCGGCGGTGAACGCGAGGTGGTTTCCGTCGATCATGCAGGCCGCGTCGACCTCGCCCGCCAGGAGCGCCCGCGCCGCGTCCCGCTCGCCGCCGACGTGGTCGCCGTGCTTGCCGAACAGGCGATCGAACACGCGCAGCTCGACGTCGGCGACCGGATCGACCTGGTTCTCCTGCAGGTGGAGCAGCGGGATCAGCGTCGC
>MDTC01007393.1_pt1 | contig 14417 bp, 12 predicted proteins | sample 811181 | NCBI WGS metagenome assembly MDTC01 (sample SAMN05326644, study PRJNA326480) | marine metagenome | isolation source: seawater | place: Pacific Ocean: North | collected 2011 | reverse complement strand
TTTATTGTGTTGTTGACTTGCATGCGATTACAGTATTTCAAGATCCAAAAAAATTAAAAAATAATATTTTAGAGACCACAGCAAGTTTTATGGCCTCTGGTTTAAACGCAGATAAAAGTATTATATTTAATCAATCATCAGTTAGTGGTCATGCGGAGTTAGCTTGGATCTTGAATTGTATTTCAAGGATTGGATGGTTAAATAGAATGACCCAATTTAAGGATAAGGCAGGTTCCGATAAAGAAAAAGCTAGCGTCGGTTTATACATATATCCAAATCTTATGGCAGCCGATATTTTACTGTATCGTTCTACTCATGTTCCAGTTGGTGCGGATCAAAAACAACATTTAGAACTCTCAAGAGATATAGCACAAAAATTTAACAGTGATTTTAATTGTCAAAATTTTTTCCCCTTACCAGAACCATTAATTCAAAAAAAAATTTCTAGAATAATGAGTTTAAGGGACGGAAATAAAAAAATGAGCAAATCGGAAGAGTCCGACTACTCCAGGATAAATTTAAAAGACTCGGAAGATGAAATAGTAAAAAAAATTAAAAAAGCCAAAACAGATTCCACACCGATACCCGATAACGAAAAGGCGCTCGACCAGAGGCACGAAGCTCTTAATTTATTAAACATATACGCAGAAATTACAGGGAAAACTTTATCTGAAGTTCTAAAAGATATGAGTGGAAAAGAATTTTCTTTTCTTAAATCTAAATTATCGGAAGCATTAGTTGAGATTATCTGTCCAATTGGGAGAAAAATAAAGCAACTTATGGATGATAAAGCTTATTTAGAAGAGATTTTAAAAAAAGGCAAGGAAAAGGCCAGTATAAAATCTGAGGAAAACCTTAAAAAGATACGTGAAATAGTTGGTTTATTGTAATATATAGTACTTGATATGATACAAACGGAGCAAACACCCAATCCAGATTCTTTAAAGTTTATTTCGGAAAAAACTATTTCGTCCATAGGCACAGAGGAATTTCAAAAAAAAGATATGGAAAAAATTAATAATAATTTTATCAAGGATCTTCTAAACTTTAAAGGCGTAGAGCTAATACTTCTTTCTGAAAAATTTTTATCAGTAAAAAAAACAAAAAATATTACCTGGGAAGTTTTAAAGCCAATGGTTATTTCTCATATTAACGACTATTTTGAAAAAAATTCAAAACCAATCTTAAGTAATCAAAAAAAAGGCAACGACACCGAACAAGATAATGATGAAATAGTAAAACAAATTAAAGAAGTATTAGATAGCAAAATTAGACCTGCTGTTGCAAGAGATGGTGGTGATATAAAATTTAAATCTTTTGACAATGGTGTAGTAAAAGTTGAACTACAAGGAAGCTGTTCCGGTTGTCCAAGTTCACTAATGACATTAAAACAAGGTGTACAAAATTTACTTTGTCATTATATTAAAGATGTAAAATCAGTAGAGGCTAATTAATATGAAAAAAAATATTAGCTACAGAGATAAATTACTTGAGCTTGCTTCAATATATAAAATCAATGATATAAAGCTATATATAAAAAATAAGAAGTATTTAACTACAGCTCAAATAGAGCATATTTTAAAAAAAAATAAAGTTCCGATTCCAAATGAATTCAATAAAAGCATAATAGAAATTCACAAAAAAAAAATTACAACACCTTTTTTTAATATCGGCTCTTTCTTTATAGAAACTCTTAAAAGTTCAGAAAAAGAATTTTTTAAAATTGTAAAGAATATAAATAATAGATCTATATCATTACTAAATAGTATTTTAGGTTTTTTCTCGTGGATCAATAAAACAACCATAAATATTTTAAATAGCGCATATAATTTCAAAGTTGAAGAACAAAAAGCCAACAAATTTGTTTCCAGTTCTGTAATTTTTGTATCTTTAATATTGGTGGTCATTACTGGTATTAAATTTAAAGATCATTTTCTGGCAAAAAAATCACTTCAAATAAATCTTAATATTGAAAAAAAAGAACCAATCAAAGACGAGCCTAAAAAAGAAACTGTAAAAAAGCCAGAAAAAAAAGAGCCAATCAAAGTTGAGCCTAAAAAAGAAACTGTAAAAAAGCCGGAAAAAAAGAACTCAATAAAAGAATTTGTTTTACCTGATTTAAATTTGAAAACTGAAACTGTTTTAACACTATTTAAAGACGTTGATTATGATCTTTCAAAAGTAAGAAAAAATAAATTAGTCAAGCCAATTTATTTTACACAGTTTCCAAAAGACCTCGATGAAATCACGAGTGTGAAATTAAAAAAAGAAACTTTTATTAAGATAGTTTTGCCACTAGTTGTTGCAGAAAACCAAAAAATTATGGACGATAGGCAAAAATTTAACAAGATAGTCAGTAAAAAAATGACGACTGATAAAGAAAAATCTTGGTTAAGGCAAAAATTTAAGGAGTATAAAATTAAAAATGGAAGTGTATCTGAATTGAATAAAAGAATGGATATAATTCCAGTTTCTATAGCTTTAGCTCAAGCAGCAAAAGAAAGTGGTTGGGGAACATCAAGATTTGCTTTAGAGGGGAATGCAATTTTTGGTCAGTGGACTTGGAGTGGAAGCGGCATAGCGCCCTTAGACAGATCAAAAGAAAAAAGTCATAAGATATTAAGATTTCCTATTCTTAGAGCTTCTGTAAAAGCTTACAAAAATAATTTAAATACTCATAAAAGTTATAAGTCATTCAGAGAAAAAAGAAATGAGCTTAGAAAAAAAAATAAGCCAATAGAAGGAAAACAATTAATACATACACTTAATAGTTACGCTCAAACAGGAATTGAATATACGAAAATTCTTGCTAAGATGATGGACCAAAACTCTTTAGAGGACTTCGAGAATGTTAGACTGACTGGATCAGCAGATAGAAAACAGTTAGATTTATAATTTATTTTTCAGCTACCACAAATTGAATACCTAGCCATCTCCAGTAACCATTACCTTCTCTTAAAGAACAATTAATTCGACCTCTTTCAGTAATAAATTTTCCAGCTAATTTTATAGTTAGAATATTTTCTTTATTAAAATTTATATTTGACTTTCTCCATTTGTCCTCTTCATTTGAATAACAAGTAACTTGATTTAAGTTTTTTATATTTTTTTTAAATTCTATTTTAATTTCTGGTGGATTTGTTTTTTTATTTATGTATTTTTCATTTGGAACAATTGATTCATACTTAAATGGCAAAGTTTTGAGCAGTGAAGTGAACCTGTCGATTTTTCCATATTTTTCATTTAATGGAAATCTTGGTAATTCTAAAAAATCTTTAGTTTCATCAGAAACGCCAGAGTGTTGGCCAAAAGCATATTTAAACCCTAAATCGTTGATAATATTTTTAAACTTCAGACTATACTCACCAAATGGGTAAGAAAAAAATTGTGAATTGTATCCAATTTCTTTTTTAAAAATTGAAATAGATTTTTTAATATCATCTTCAATTTCTTTTGGAGTTAAGTCAATTAAATATTCATGCGTGTGACTATGATTACCGATGTGAACAAAATTTTCTTTTGAAATTTCTCTAATTTGATCCCAGCTCATGTAATTATGCTTACCGACTTCTCTGGTGCTTACAAATAAAATAAAAGGTATCTTATCTTTTTTAAGTAAAGGCCAAGCTTTTTTATAAAAAGATAAATATGCATCATCAATTGTAATAAGAATTTTTTTTTCTTTTTTATTTTCTTTTAGTTTTTTTTCAAATTCATTGGCATTAATAAATGATATTTTTTTTTCTTTTAAAATCTCTAAATGTGTTTTAAAATCATTTATTCTAATATTTGTTGAAGGGTATTTATTTTCCTCAAATCTATGGTACATAATTGTAATAACACCGTAATCATCGAACATGTCATTTGAAGAAAATGAATTGTTTGATTGCATAAAAAAAACTATAAAGAGTAATATGATAAAAGATTTTTTAATTATTAATTGCACAGGTAAAAATAATGACTCAATTGGTTTAAAAATCAATAATAATTTTTTTATCAAAGAAATTCAAACAAATATTAAAAATAATGAAACTATTATTGCTGATATTTGTAAAATTTTATCAGATAATAATGTGAACTTTAGTGAAAACTTCTCGGTTATTGTTAATATAGGCCCAGGAAGATTTTCAAAGATAAGGACATCATTATCGATAGCAAAAGGCATAAAGATTGCAAAAAAAACCAAAATTTACGGTTTTCAAGATTGTAAACTAAAGAAATTTGACCTTGAAAGCATTGAATTTTTAATTAAAAATAATTTAATAGAAAATAAATTGATTAAACCAGTATATTTAAGTTAAATTAGAAAAAAAATTATGAGCAACATCGAAGACAAATGTATTGAAAAAGGCGTAAGGCTGACAGATCAAAGGAAAATAATAGCAAGAGTTATGTCTGAGTCAAAGTCAACTTATGGGTCAAAAGACCATCCTGATGTAGATGAACTTCATAAAAGAGTCAGCTTAATTGATAACAAAATAAGTATAGCCACAGTTTACAGAACAGTTAAACTATTAGAAGAATCTGGAATTATTGAAAGACATGATTTTAGAGAAGGCAAATCCAGATATGAACCATCGACCGAAGAGCATCATGACCACCTCATAGACATTAACAGTGGTGAGATAGTAGAATTTGTAGATAGAGAAATAGAACAGCTACAGGAAAAAGTAGCAAAAAAATTAGGTTATAAACTTGTAGACCATAAACTAGAATTATATGGGTCTAAGATAAAAAAATAATTTGTCTAAAAAAATATTTATTAAAACTTTTGGCTGCCAAATGAATGAATACGATAGTAATCGTATTTTTGATTTAGTTAAGCCCATGGGTTATCAAAAAACTACAAATATTTCTGAAACAGATTGTTACGTTTTAAATACCTGCCATATAAGGGAAAAAGCTACTGATAAAGTATATCACGATGTTGGAAGACTTAAAAAAGAATTTAAAAATAGAAAAAAACCAATATTAATAGTTACTGGGTGCGTTGCTCAAGCAGAAGGAAACGAAATGTTGAAAAGAGAAAATTATATTGATGGAGTTATTGGACCACAGTCATACCATGACATACCCGAAGTAATAAAAAAGATTGAAGAAAAAAAAGATAAAATTAATAAGACCGAATTTGACACAATAGAAAAGTTTGATTATTTAAAATTAATAAGAAATGAAAATTCATCAATATCGGCATTTTTAACAATACAAGAAGGATGTGATAAGTTTTGCAATTTTTGTGTAGTTCCTTACACAAGAGGTCCAGAATATTCTAGAGATTTTAAAGAGATAATTTTAGAGGCCAAACAATTAATAGATAATGGCACAAAAGAAATAACACTATTAGGTCAAAATGTTAATGCTTACAAATACAAAAACCATAGGCTATCTGATTTAATATTTAAGCTAGATGAATTAAATGGTTTAGAGCGTATAAGGTACACAACCTCTCACCCCAAAGATATGACGGAAGATTTAATTGCCGTTTATGCTTCTAGCAAAAAAATAATGCCGGTCCTTCATTTGCCAGTTCAAAGTGGTTCATCAAAAATATTAAAGCTCATGAATCGAAAGCATAATATTGATGAGTATAAAGATATAATTGATAAATTAAAAAAAATAAATTCTAATATAAAATTTACAAGTGATTTTATAATTGGTTATCCAGGTGAAACCCAAAAGGATTTTGATGATACAATCAAATTGATGCTTGACGTAAAATTCATAAATACATATTCATTTATATATAGTGCTAGACCTGGAACGCCAGCCTCTAAACTCGATGCTATAGACTTAAAATTAGCGAAGGAAAGATTAGGTAAATTTCAAAATTTAGCCTCTCAAATAAGAAAGAAATATAGAGAAGGAATGATTAAAACAAAACAGAAAGTATTATTTGAAAATAGATTAAATAAGCAAGAAAAATATTTTGGAAGAGACCAGTACCACAATTCATACATTATAAGTTCTGATGTTGATTTATCTGGAGATATATTTGAAGTAGAAATTAATAGTTTGAACCACAGCACCTTTTTTGGTCAATTGGTTATAAAAAAAAAGAAAGATGCAGCTTAAATTATGTCAGAAATAAGTAAATTAGATAGGAATTACGTTATTAAAAAAATTGATAATCAAACATCAAATGTTCAGATATTGGATAATACTATTCTAATCGCGATTGTTGGTGAATTTAATGTAAATTTACAACAATTAGAAAAACTTACACGTACCACTATATTTTTTAGAGGCAACTCAATTACCATTAAAGGAAAAAACGACAATGTTAAACAAGTATGTGATGCCCTCAAATTTTTAACAAATAAATTTCTTTTGACTAATATAATTGAAAAAAATGATATAATTATTTCTGTGAAAAAAAATATAAATATTAATAAAGGTTCAAACGTACAATCATTAAATCAACTTATAAAGACTCCTAAAAAATCTGTAATAGCGAGGTCGAATAGACAGTCAGAGTATATACAGGCCTTGAAAGAAAATAATATTGTCATGGCATTAGGACCCGCAGGAACTGGAAAAAGCTTTTTAGCAGTTTCTGTAGCAATTACACATTTAATGGAAAAAAAAGTAGATCGAGTTATTTTATCGAGACCAGCTGTTGAAGCGGGAGAAAAACTTGGTTTCTTACCTGGAGATATGAAAGAAAAGGTAGATCCGTATTTAAGGCCTTTGTACGATGCTCTTTATGATTTGTTCGGATTTGAAGTAATACAAAAGAAAATTGATTCCGGAGAGATAGAAATTGCTCCACTTGCTTTTATGCGGGGAAGAACTCTAAAAAATTCTTATGCTATTCTTGATGAGGCTCAAAATGCAACCTCAACACAAATTAAAATGTTTTTAACCAGAATCGGGGAAAATTCAAAACTAGTTGTTAATGGAGATCCTTCACAAATAGATTTGATAAATAAATCTCATTCTGGATTATTAAAATCAAAAGAAATTTTAAAAAAGATTAAAGAAATAAAAATTATAGAATTCGATCATAAAGACGTAGTTAGACATCCATTAGTATCAAAAATTATTCAAGCCTATCAAAAAAACACAGATGATAAAGCTTAATGTTCTTATTAAAGATAAGAAATGGGACAAGCACATCAAACAACCAAATTTATATTTTAAAAGAAAAATAAAGAGATTAAATAAAAAAGTAAATAAATTTAGAAATACGAATATAGAGTGTTCTTTACTATTAACTAGCGATACAGATATTAGAGCACTAAATAAAAAATTTAGAAATAAAAACAAGACCACAGATGTTTTGTCTTTCCCATTTTATGAAAAAAAAGCATTAAAAAAATTACTTAAAAGAAATAAAGATTTTTATCTAGGAGACGTTATAGTTAATATTAATAAAGTTAAAAATAAATACAATTCAAAAAAAGATTTTATGTCAAGGGTTGATAAGTTATGGATTCATGGCTTACTTCATCTATTAGGATATAGACATAAAATTAAAAAAGATTATGACATTATGCAAAAACTTGAAGATAAATTTTTGAAAATTATAAATTAAATGTCTTTGCAAAGAATTTTAAACAGTAGATTTTTGACCATTTTTTTTGTTCCTTTTGTTTTGGGATTAATTACAGTTTTTGGTTTTAAGCCATTTAACTTTATATTTGTTAATTTTTTAGTATTTCCCTTACTCTTTTTGATAGTCTCGTATGTAAAAAAAAAATCACAAAACGTCTATCGAAAAAAACCATACTTAATAAATCTATTTTTTATTGGCTATTTTTTTGGGATAGGTTTTTTTCTTTCAAATACTTACTGGATTTCCAATTCTTTAAAATTTGACGAGACTTTTAAACATTTAATACCTTTTGCAATAATCTTAATTCCTTCTTTTTTAGGCTTATTTTATGGTTTGGGAACCTTATTGGCAGGACCATTAATTAAAAATAATTTTACTTCAATTTTGATATTCACCGCATCTCTATCATCTATAGATTACTTAAGAAGCAAAATTTTAACAGGGTTCCCTTGGAATTTATGGGCTTATAGCTGGTCGTCATTTACTGAAATTTTGCAAATATTGAATACATTTGGGATATTTGCATTTAATCTATTATGTTTAACTATTTTTTGTTTACCTCTATTACTTATTTTTAAGACAGATAAGAAATTTAATAAGATAATATTTTTAATTTCTGTTTTAATATTTTTTTCAAACTATTTATATGGAGATTACAAATTAAACAAAAATGATATTTTGCTTTCAAAGCAAAAAGATTTTGCTAATATAAAGGTGGTATCTCCAAGTTTTGATTTAAAATATAATCTTTCAATAGATGAAATTGGCGAGTTAACTAAAAAATTAATAAAATACAGCGAACCAAAAAATGAAAAAAAAACAATTTTTATTTGGCCAGAAGGAGTCTTCACTGGATTTAGCTTTTCAGAAGTTTCACTTTATAAAGATTTATTTGTAAATAATTTTTCTGAAAATCACTTAATTGTATTTGGTATAAATATAGAAGATAAAATCTCGAATGATTATTATAATAGTCTAGTAATAGTTAATAATAATTTTGAAATTATATATAGATACAACAAAAAAAAATTGGTTCCTTTTGGTGAGTTTATTCCATTTAGAGATTACCTCTCAAAATTGGGCTTGAAAAAAGTTACCGAAGGACACGGTTCCTTTTTAAGTGGGGAAAAACAAAAAAATTTTATATTTGAAAATCTAAATATATTTCCACTTATATGTTACGAAATAATTTTTCCTCAACTTACGCAGCAAATTCAATATGACACAAATATAATTATAAATATTTCGGAAGATGCATGGTTTGGGGGCTCAATTGGACCAGAGCAACATTTTACAAAAGCTATCTATAGGGCGATAGAAAGCAATACTTTTTTAGTTAGAGCTGCAAATCAAGGTCATAGCGCTATAATTGATAATAGAGGACGTGTTATCAAGAGTCTAAAACCAAATGAAACAGGCAATATAGAATTAAAAATACCATTAATTAACAACAGTAATAAAAATAGAAATGATTTGATATTTTTTGTACTTTTATTTACATATATCATCATCTTTTTTACATTAAGAAATAAATTGAAATGAAAAAAAATAAATATTTATTTACCAGCGAGTCTGTTTCAGAAGGGCACCCAGATAAAGTTTGTGATAGAATTTCTGATATGGTCGTCGACAGCTACATATCTAAAGATCCATTTTCAAGGGTTGCCTGTGAAACCTTAACAACAACAAATAAAGTTATTTTAGCAGGTGAAATAAGGGGCCCGGAAATAAAAAAAGAGTCAATAATAGAAAAAGTAAGAGCCTGCATAAAAGATATTGGATATGATCAGGATGGTTTTAGTTGGAGAGAGAGAACTGAAGTTGAAAGTCATTTGCACGCACAATCGAGTGACATTGCGATGGGCGTAGATTCTAAAGACAATAAAGATGAAGGTGCGGGTGACCAAGGTATAATGTTTGGTTATGCTTGCGACGAAACAGATGTTTTGATGCCAGCCCCTATACATTTTTCTCACAAAATTTTAAGACTAATGGCTTTTGACAGAAAATCGGGTAAATTGAAAGGTATAGAACCAGACTCTAAAAGTCAGGTTACCATGTCTTATGAGAATGATAAACCTCAAAAAGTTACTTCAGTTGTTATTTCCACACAACATTCAAAAGATTTAAATCAACAAAAAGTTAGAGATCTGATTTTTCCTTATATTAAAAAATCAATACCAGAAAACTTTTTAAAAGAATTGGATGAAAAAGAAGTTTATATTAATCCCACTGGACAGTTTATTATTGGTGGTCCAGACGGTGATAGTGGACTAACAGGTAGAAAAATAATTGTTGATACTTATGGAGGAGCTGCACCACACGGAGGAGGAGCTTTTTCAGGCAAAGATCCTACAAAAGTTGATAGATCCGCAGCCTATGTTTCTAGATATCTCGCTAAGAATATTGTTGCAGCTGGAGTCTCAAACAAATGTCTAATACAGCTTGCATATGCAATAGGAGTTTCAAAACCATTGTCAATTTATATTAAACTAGCAGATAATGATGAAGAAAAAATTAGCGAAGTAAAAAAAATGATCGATCAAAATTTTGATTTATCCCCCAGAGGAATACGAGAGCTCTTAAATTTAAATAAACCAATTTATGAGGTTACTTCTTCTTATGGACATTTTGGTAGGGAAGATGGAAAAAATGGCGAATTTTCATGGGAAAAAACAGATAAAGTTGATATTTTTAAAATGTAAACTTGAAAAACACCTAAATATTCATTAAATATAAAGAAATTTATTGATTTACAAAATGGGCTCTAGCCCATTTTTTTTTGGAAAACATAAAAAAAGGAAATATGTTAAATAGAGGTTTAGATAAACAAGAATTACTAAGAATAGTCGAAGCTGTAGCAAACGAAAAATCTATAGACAAAGAACTTGTGATTGAGTCCATGGAAAGTGCAATACAGAAGGCTGCTTTAACAAAATTTGGTAATGATAATAGTATAGAAGTAACTATCGATAGAGAAAATGGAGAGATTAAGATTCAAAAAGTTTTAGTTATTGTTGAAAATGTAGAGGATGCAACAAAAGAAATTTTATTAAATGAAGCACAGTTAAATGATGAAAAAAATAAAGATTTAAAGATAGGTGATAAAATATATGAGGAATTACCACAAATAGATTTTGGTAGAATAGCCGCGCAGAGCGCAAAACAAGTAATTAGTTTAAAAGTAAAAGAAGCTGAAAAAAATAGACAATATGAAGACTTTATTGATAAACAAGGTCAAATTTTAAGCGGAATCATAAAAAGATTAGAATATGGAAATGTTATCATAGACCTTGGTAAAGCCGAGGGAGTTATAAAAAAAGATGAGTTAATACCTAGAGAAATTTTGAAAACAGGTGATAGAGTTAAAGCCTATTGTTATGAGGTTAAAAAAGAAATAAAAGGTCATCAAATATTTTTATCAAGAGCACATCCACAATTTCTAGCAAAATTATTTTTTTTAGAAGTCCCAGAGATCTATGAAGGTATAATTGAAATCAAAGCTGTAGCAAGAGACCCCGGAAGTAGAGCAAAAATTTGCGTAAATTCAAAAGATAATTCAATCGATCCTGTCGGGGCTTGCGTTGGAATGAGAGGCAGTAGAGTTCAAACTATAGTAAACGAATTACAAGGAGAAAAAATTGATATTATAAAATGGACAGAAGATTTACCAACTTTAATCGCCGAGTCCTTATCTCCCGCTGAGATTCAAAAAGTTCTTATAGATCAAGATAACAAAAGAATAGATGTAATACTTTCTGAAGAAAATTTGAGCAAAGCAATAGGAAGACGAGGACAAAATGTTCGATTGGCTTCGAAATTAACCAATTTTGAAATAGACATTTTAACAGATAAAGAAGACTCGGACAGAAGGCAGACAGAGTTTAAAGAAAAAACAGAAACATTGATTAAAAACCTTGAAGTTGACGAAACACTTGGACAGCTCCTTGTTTCCGAAGGATTTCAAAGTATAGAAGAAATTTCTCAAGTGTCACCGGAGGATATAGCAAAAATTGAAGCAATAGATGAAAGCACTGCTCAGGAGTTAATAAAAAGATCTAAAGAAAACTTAATTAAAGAAAAAGAAGAAGTTGCAAAGAAATTAAAAGAATTAGGTGTTGAGGATGCTTTAATTAATCTTAAAGGCATGACACAAGGGATGCTTGTTATATTGGGACAAAGGAACATAAAAAAACTTAGTGATTTTGCGGACCTTTCATCAGATGAGTTAATCGGTGGATATGACGAGATTAAAGGAAAAAAAATCAGAATAGACGGTTACCTGGAGGAATTTTCTCTATCTAGAGAAGAGGCTGATCAACTAATAATGTCTGCAAGGGAAATTGTATTTCAGTAAAATATTATGGACGATAAAAAGGATAAAAAAAAAACTTTAACTATTTCTACAAAACTTACAAAAAAAATAGATATGAGTTCTGTGGGAAAAAGTGGAAAAAAAACCTTTTCGATTGAGAAAAAAAAACAATTCAGAGGAAGTAAAGATGTAAATAGAAATCCTCAAGGAATAACCCAAGCACCTAAAACAGACAATAAAAATAAAATTTTTGCTAGAAAATTTATTGAACAACAGGCAACTAAAGCTTTCATCAAAAAAGAGTCAAAACCTTCTCCAAAAAGCAAATTAAAATTAAAAGGACCAGTTGAAAAGAGAGATTTTAAGTTGACTATTGCAAGAGCAACTAATGTGGAAGAAATAGAAATTAAACAAAGAAGCTTAGCCTCAGTAAAAAGAGCAAGACTTAAAGAAAAAAAAGTAAACCCTGAAAACGATGAAAAAAAAGAATTTAAAAAAGTAGTTAGAGAAGTAAAAATACCTGAGCAAATCTCAATTCAAGAACTTTCAAATAGAATGGCAGAGAGATCAAATGATATTATAAAATTCCTATTTAATATGAAAGTAGTAGCAACAATTAATCACGTTATAGATAAAGATACTGCAGAATACATCGTCAAAGAGTTTGGACATAGCCCGGTTCTTGAAGAAACTCCTAATCTAGAAGTAAATAAAAAAATTAAATTAGAGGGAAAAAACCTAAAAAACAGACCACCAATAGTAACTATAATGGGGCATGTGGATCATGGAAAAACTTCATTGTTAGACTCTTTAAGAGATACGAATGTAGTTTCTGGAGAGCATGGTGGTATCACCCAACATATTGGGGCGTATCAAGTAAAAACAGAAAAAAATCAACTGATAACTTTTATAGATACACCCGGTCATGCTGCATTTACAGAAATGAGAGCTAGAGGATCCAAAGTAACAGACATTGTAGTATTGGTAGTTGCAGCTGATGATGGAATTAAACCACAAACAATTGAAGCTATTCAACATTCAAAAGCCGCTAAAGTACCAATCATAGTAGCTATAAATAAATGTGACTTGCCGAATAAAAATATACCTCAGATTAAAAACGAACTTATGAAATACGAGCTAGTAGCCGAAGATCTAAGTGGTGATACTTTATTTGTTGAAGTGTCAGCTACTAAAAAAGTTAATCTTGATAGGTTAAAAGAAAGTATATTGTTACAATCTGAAATATTAGACTTAAAAGCCTCTGTAGATGGACCGGCTACCGCAATAGTTCTTGAGTCAAAAATAGATAAAGGAAAAGGTCCAGTTTCAACAATTTTAATTTCAAATGGTCGCTTAAATAAAGGTGATTATTTTGTTTGTGGAAACACCTGGGGCAAAATACGAGCCATGATAAATCACGAAGGAAAAAATATAGATGTAGCACTTCCATCAATGCCGATTGAAATTTTAGGAATGAATAAAACAGCATTTGCAGGAGCTGAATTTTTTGTTACTGAAGATGAAAATAAAGCAAAAGAAATTGCTGAATTCAAAAAAAGTAACACTGGCTCTATTAATAGTTTGGCCGCGAAAGATAAAACAACTTTATTCGAAGACGTAAATAATAAAGAGGAATTAAACATTATAATTAAATCTGATGTTCAGGGCTCGAGCGAAGCGCTTAAATTAGCAATTAATAAAATAGAACATGCAGAAGTAAAAGCTAAAATTATATTATCAGACATAGGAATGATTAATGAGACAGATGTTTCTTTAGCAAAAGCTTCTAATGCACTTTTAATCGGTTTTAATGTCAAACCTAATAGAGAAGCAAAAAAGTTAGCCGAGGAACAGCATGTTGAAATAAAATATTATAATATTATATATGAAGCACTTGAATTTATAGAAAAAGGTTTATCAGGTTTATTAGAACCAGATATAAAAGAGACAATAATTGGATCAGCTGAGATACAACAGGTTTTTAAAGTCTCTAATGCAGGCAAAATAGCTGGCTCGAAAGTTACAGAGGGGGAGATTAAAAATAAATCAAAAGCTAGAATTATTAGAGATGGCAGCGTTGTTTACGATGGAGAAATTTCAAGTATATTTAGAGACAAAAATCAAGTTAAAGAAGTAAAAGCTGGATTAGAGTGTGGAATAGCATTAAAAGATTTTATAGATTTTAAGGAAAGAGATATAGTAGAAGCTTATCTAGCTGAAAAAATTGAGAGAAAAATTTAATGAAAAAAACCAATCGATATCCGGAGTATAGCCAGAGGCAACTTAGAGTTGGTGAGATGGTTAAGCAAAATCTAGGAGAAATTTTTATTCGAAATGAGGCAAAAATTCCTTTAATAAATACAAAAGTAATTACGGTAACTGAAGTTAGAATGACACCTGATCTAAAAACAGCCAGGGTATACGTTATTCCACTAGGAGGAATTGATTTAAGTGAAACTGTAAGTGTCTTGACTGAATACTCTCATCTTGTTAGAAAAGCACTATCAAAAAAACTTGATATCAAGTTTCTTCCTAAACTTGCATTTG
>MDTC01155413.1_pt1 | contig 14418 bp, 8 predicted proteins | sample 811181 | NCBI WGS metagenome assembly MDTC01 (sample SAMN05326644, study PRJNA326480) | marine metagenome | isolation source: seawater | place: Pacific Ocean: North | collected 2011 | reverse complement strand
TGTAACCTGATTCACAAGCCCAATACGAAGTGCCTCGGGCGCCTTTATGCGACGCGCGGTAATTAAAATATCTTTCGCACTAGAAGGGCCTACAAGGCTATAAAGCCGATGAATTGCATCGAATGAGTAGGCAATACTCAATCGAGCTGCTGGAATACCAAGCTGTGAGTCCTCGGAACAAATACGAAAGTCTGTTGATAGAGCAACCTCCATACCTCCACCAAGGCAGAAACCCTGAATCATTGAAATGGATGGCTTGGAAAAATTTTTTAGAGCTTCCTTTCCCTCCGAAGATATGCGTGCATATTCCGCAGCAGCATTTGCATCTGACCTTGCCTTTTCGAACTCTGATATATCAGCTCCAGCAACAAAACTCTTATCACCTGCCCCAGAAACCACTAGGCATTTGACGTCAGGATCTTCTGAGAAATCATCTAGAACAACTTTCGCTGCTTGCCACATCTCGAGCGACGTTGCATTTCTTTTTTCTGGATTGTTGAAGATAAGGTGACCTACACCGCTTCTTTTTTCTCCGATCATTTTATCGGTTTTTAAATCCATATCAGTCTCCGATTAATTTTGTTTGAGAGAGGCCTTGGTAAGACCAATCATACAATGTTGCGTTCATGAAATTCTTTGATTTGGTCATCGCCAAACCCCAATTCTTTCAGGACCTCGTCAGTATGTTGGCCTAAGTCGGGCGTCGGCTTTCGGACATAATCCTCAACGTTAGTCCTACTCATGACAATTGGGGTACGAACTACCGGAAAATCGCCAGCTGACCCACCTTGCATCGACCATGCCATTCCTAAATGCTTGACCTGTGGATCCTCAAAGACGTCACCCATGTTGTATATAGGGCCACATGGAACGCCAATCTCTTGCATCATATCTACCCAATGTTTCGATGTCTGTTTGCGTGTTTCCCCCTCTATTTCTACTCTTAGAGCATCCCGATTATCGGATCTCTCCTGAAACCCATTAAACCGCGGGTCCTCTATCAGATCCTCTCGCTTAATAGCCTTGCAAAAGCGTTCGTACAGAACACCACCAGATGCTGCAATGTTAATGTGACCATCTTTAGTCTCAAACACACCTGTGGGTACTGACGTGGGATGGTCATTACCCATTTGTTTGGGAATATCGCCATCTTTTAAGACACGCGCTGCCTGAAAATCCATCATCGCGATAATTGCCTGCAAAAGCGAAGTCTGTACCCATTGACCCTTACCCGAACGTTCACGCTCGAACAAAGCAGAAGCTAACCCAAATCCGAGGAACATACCCGATGTCAGGTCGCAAATAGGAATGCCCACCCTCACGGGTCCCTGTCCAGGAATGCCGGTGACTGACATTAACCCACCCATGCCCTGCAAAATCTGATCCACACCAGGACGATTATCATACGGGCCATCTTGCCCAAACCCAGACAACGAGCCATACACAATTTGTGGATTTATCTTTGCACAGCTTTCATAATCAACCTTGAGGCGATGTTTTGTTTGTGACCGAAAGTTCTCAACAACAACGTCAGAGACCTTCACCAAATCATAAAATAATTTGAGCCCATCGGGATTCTTTAGATCGATGGTCATACTCCGTTTATTACGGTGCAGGTTTTGTAGATCAAATCCGTTCCTAGCACCCAAAATGCTACCCTTGTCTTTGCTGATTGCTTCGGGTTGTTCAATTTTTATAGTGTCAGCACCCCAATCAGATAATAAACGTACGGAAGTGGGGCCAGCGCGATGAGCAGTCAGGTCCAGAACCTTTACACCAGCGAACGGTAAACTGTATTCAGACATTACATTCTCCTATAAGTCATCAAAACTGGAACGATAGTTTCGAACCGACATTTTTTGATATTATTGCCGGTTATAACAAGAAAACGTTCATTTGAAAGCAACTCAAGGAGTAACCCCATTTATGGAAAGTACAAAAGCGCCAAAATACAATCCGCAAAAGCCATTGATGCTTCAATTTCATAAGGCAGTCCCAGACTTCCTTGATTGCATAGATACACCGCGCGACTATCTTGAGAGATGCCTTGATGTGATTGAAAAAAAGGAACCGAAGGTTGCCGCTTGGGTTTGCCTAGCTAGAGAAAATGCGCGCACGGCAGCCGACGCAGCCACTGAAAGATATAAAACGGGCCGACCACGCTCTTTGCTTGATGGCTGCCCCATGGCTATCAAAGATATTATCGAAACCATTGACATGCCTACACAAATGAATAGCGGCATTTACAAAGGTTGGCAATCTATGAGCGATGCTGCGGCCGTGTATGCTTTGAGGCGGAGCGGGGCTGTCATACTGGGTAAGACTGTAACAACCGAGTTCGCGACCGGTGCGGCTGGCCCCACCAAAAATCCGTTCGACTATGCTCGAACACCTGGAGGATCATCGAGTGGAACAGCAGCAGCAGTGGGATGTGGCATGGTGCCTGCCGGGTTAGGCACGCAAACCGCCGGTTCTGTGGTGCGCCCTGCTGCCTACTGTGGGGCTTTTGGGTTCAAGCCAACTCATGCCTCACTTAATATGGGTGGTATTCATCCCATCTCTATTACTCATGATACACTTGGGACCATAGCTGGGAGCGTTGAAGATTGCTGGCGTGTTGCTCACAAAATCGCCGAAACTGTTGGCGGAACTGCACCCCATTCCGGAATAAGTGGGCCGGAAAAACTCGGGGCTGGTATAAAACCATCACGTCTTATTCGGCTGTATACAGATGGTTGGGCCGAGGTTGAAGAAACAACCCGAGATTGCTTTGAAGATCTTCTTCTGAAGCTTGGGGAATCCGATATAGAGATTATTGACAACCGAAAAGACTCACACGTAGCGGAACTCGAGAGGCTCCTCAAAGGCGTCAGCCCGATTGCGCGCACCATCACTCAGTACGAGCGTCGATGGCCCTTCGAACATTATTATGAACAATGGAAGGAGAAACTGAGCCAAGAACTTCGGAAGAGTATCGAAGATGCAAAAAATATAACGCACCTCGAATATTGCGAAGCTATTGATCAGCGAAAAAAGATTCGCCAAAAAATCAGTTACCTTCGGAAAAAATGTGATGGGTTTATAACGCTCACCGCTGCTGGACCTGCACCTCTTGGTCTACAGAATACCGGCAATCGTTCCTTTCAAATTGCGTGGACCCTCACTGCGGCGCCATGTTTTACGCTTCCTTTGCTAAATATCGACGGGTTGCCAACGGGCATTCAGTTGATGGGTTTCCCTGACAATGACAAAGCTCTTGCACTTCACGCGAAATGGGTCACCCAAGCGTTACTCACCTAAGAATCAAACATCTTTCCCGGGTTCATAATATTGTTGGGGTCAAGAGCATGCTTTAGAGTTCGCATAATTGTTAAACTCTCGCCGTGTTCATCAAGCAAGTAAGGCATTTTGCCCAAGCCAACTCCGTGTTCGCCTGAACAAGTACCACCCATGGCTAGTGTCCGACGGATTAACCTTGCATTGATAGCATGGGCCCGAGCAATTTCGCCTGCATCGTTTGGATCGTATAGGATTATTAGGTGAAAGTTTCCATCACCCGCATGGCTAACAATCGGGACAGTGAGTTTATACTTTTTAATGTCCGCGCGGGTTTCAACTATACAATCTGCAAGACGCGAAATTGGCACACATGCATCGGTAGTAAGTGCCTTTTTACCTGGCTGTAATGCCAGGCTGGCATAATACGCATCGTGCCGTGCTTGCCATAATTGATTACGTTCCTCAGCTTTTGAAGCCCATTTAAAGGCTTTACCCTCAAGTTCTCCAGAAATCGTGCCAACCATTTCAGCCTGCTCTACCACCGATTTTTCAGTGCCATGAAATTCGAAGAATAAAGTCGGGCTGGCAGAAAATCCCTTTAACTTGGAATATTTAATGCAAGCATCCATTTGGATCTCATCTAAGAGCTCAATACGTGCTACTGGAATACAATTTTGAATAGTGCAAATAACCGTATTTAACGCAGCTTCGAGATTTGGGTACTGACAGACTGCAACTGAAGTGTTTTGAGGTATTCCGAAGAGACGAAGTTGAACTTCAGTGATCACACCGAGGGTACCTTCCGAACCGATGTAAAGCCGAGTCAGGTCATAACCGGCAGCAGACTTCTTTGCCCTCCCACCTGTCTTGATTATTCGCCCGTCAGGCAACACTACTGTTAGCCCGAGCACATTCTCTCGCATAGTTCCATATCGGACAGCATTAGTGCCGCTTGCTCGAGTTGCACTCATGCCTCCTATTGAAGCATCAGCGCCAGGATCAATCGGAAAAAAAAGCCCGGTATCACGAAGATGCGTATTCAACTGCTTGCGAGTGACTCCCGCCTGAACACGGCAGTCTGAGTCTTCGATATTTACAGTAAGTATCTTATTCATAGGGGTCAAAGCAATCGAGACACCGCCTCTAACAGCTTGAACGTGTCCTTCTAAGGACGTACCTGTTCCGTAAGGTATAATAGGAACATTATTTTCGGCACAGAGTTTCACAATTTCAGACACCTCTTCCGTACTGTTAGCAAAACAGACTGCGTCTGGTGGTTGGGTTGTATGGTGTCCCTCGCACTTACCATGGTGCTCACGGACAGCGGGTGCTGTTGAGAAACGGTTGCCCAGAAGTGCGCGCAGCGCATCTTCTAAAACAGGCTGAAAGCGAGCTTTGCTTTGAATTATCATAGCACCTAAATTATCCTCTGTGACTTGACAGAGCAATGTGTTTGAACGAAAAGCCGCCGATGAGCAAAAAAAATAAAAGAATGATGAGAAATCTACAGATGGGAGCGCTCCATGCTGAAGCTGGTCGTTTTGAAAGTGCAGAAGCGTCTTTCTGTGAGGCTGCGCTCGAGGATCCAACATGCTCGGAAGCCCATTTCAACCTCGCTGTCTTATTTTTAGAAAATGGGAAAGCTGACCGCGCAATCGAAAAATTCATAAAAGTCATCTCACTATCGCCTGATATATCTTCAGTTCATAAAGAATTAGGTGAGACAATCATCGCCTATGAAGTACCTCATTTCGATTCTAAAACAGAATTTAAGGATATGAGTGCCTTAAATTCTGCCATTGCGTCATACCGTGACGCAATCGACGCGATCCCGATCTTACGTGAATGCCACCGAAATATTGGCGAAGTTCTTATGAAAAAAGGACAATATTCCGAAGCCGATACAGCATTCGCGAAAGCCACCAAAATACCGCACGATCTTCAGGAGGTATTCCACAATGTCGGCGCAACGATCCATTGCCCGGGAAATTTAAATAATGCCGTTTCTATGCATAGAACCGTAATGGCCCACGCGCCTGATTACGAAGGAGATGAAATATCGGAACAGTCATATTTAAAAACAAATCTAACATTTACTGATAGTGAAATACTATTACCGGACGGGTTCGAAGTCATGATGGAATGGGAGCGCCCTATCATGGAGCGCTCAGCGGAAATGATCACCATGAACGGCGGCGATGTCCTAAATGTGGGTTTCGGGATGGCGATTATCGATACAGCCATTCAGGCTTACGACGTATCGACGCACACAATAATTGAGGCTCACCCCCAAGTGGTTCGTAAGGCGAGAGCTTGGGCCCGCGATAAAAATGGGATAAATATAGTAGCAAAACGTTGGCAGGATGCTATTGGCGATATAGGCCCTTTTGATGGTATATATTTCGACACCTTAATGCCTCCGATGATACCATTTCTCCGCGAATCCTATGATCTTCTTAAAAAGGGTGGAGTTTTTACGTTTTTCCAAATGATGGTGCAATTTGAAAACATAGAGGCAATGGCTAACACCGAATTGAACTTTGTTCTCGAACGAATGCCCTTTAAAGCCGTGGAAAAAAATCGGTACTACCGGCTGCTAGAGACGGATAGTTCAGGGCACTACTCAGCTCCGTTATTAATATACCGCAAGAGTTAGGATTATCTAAGAATAACGATAACATGTGATCAAATACGCGCGACTTTTCGAGGCTTGGGAAACGACTGTGCCCGTGGATTATTCCTAGCAGCCTTCGCCCTCACTTGAGCTGGTATTCCACAGTGGAACCGTCTTTTGCCTCGAATTTGAGGTAAACCAGCGACATGTTATCCGAGCTATCAAACCAAAGATCGCGCTCGACGCCTCCTGTCATCCTATAATGCTTCGTGGGACGAGGTTCACCTTTTACCTTTATAATTTCATCGCCGATATATTCGACCTCTATGGGTAGAATACCGCCGCGGAGAGTGCTGAACAGCGTCTCAGAATTTAACATCGCCGCACTCCAAAAACTCGCGGGCAGCGCTGTTCCGGGTACTTTTTCTCGACCTTGAGAACTGTCAATTAAAAGCGTGTTATTTAACACCTGAACAGAGAGAGCTAATCTCTCACCATTATCATTTGTGGTAGCCTTCATAGATATCAAACGCCCATCCTGCCAGACCTCCATCGCTAAGTGGCTATGGGTATATAGGGGAATAGAGAACAGACGATATTCAATTTCTGCACTTACCTCTACTTCGAGACGTTGCCGATGTGTAATAAACTTAAATCTATGGTGGCCGAGGACTTTGCCATTTCGAACAATGTTGAAATTAGAACTGCCCAACTTTGGAACACTTAGGAACGTTGAGTCACCAAGCGACGCAGAAGCCCAAACCAGCATTGAAAGTATTAGAATGAGAAGACGAGGAAACATGATCAAATTTTTTTTGTTATCACGCAAATCTTAAATACAAATGATATGAGTTTGATAATTAGAGAAATGAGGACTATTTTTTCCCAAAGCCCCCGCCCCCAGGTGTCTCGACCTCAAACACATCGCCAGGTGATACATCGATACTGACGCAACCCGGCAAACTCTTGCGAGTACCATCAACATGTTCAATCCAATTTCGTCCTAATTTACCAGAGCATCCCCCCGCTTGGCCATGCGGGGCAATTTTGCGCCGTCCTGATAAAATAGAGAGCGTCATGGATTCCTCAAATCGAAGTCTGCGACGTACTCCATTCCCACCGCGCCATTTCCCAGCCCCACCTGATCCATCACGGATTTCAAACTTTTCTAGCAATACCGGAAAACGAGATTCCAACACCTCCGGATCAGTAAGTCTAGAGTTTGTCATATGAGTCTGCACCGCATCGGCACCATTGAACCCAACCCCACGAAATACCCCTGCACCTGAACCGCCACATATGGTTTCGTAGTATTGATAACGCTCATTTCCGAATGTGATATTATTCATAGTTCCCTGAGCAGCGGCCATTATGCCAAGGGCACCATAAAGAGCATCAGTTATAGCTTGTGAAGTCTCAACGTTACCAGCAACCACAGCCGCTGGATATCGAGGGTTAAGCATTGACCCCTCAGGGACTATCAATTTCAATGGCTTTAAACAGCCCTCGTTCATGGGAATTTCAGAAGATACCAATGTCCTAAACACATAAAGCACCGAAGCTCGGCAAACCGACAGAGGAGCATTAAAATTCGTACTACACTGCCCACTGGTTCCAGTAAAATCAATTTGCGCCGTACGTGCGTCACGGTCCACTGTTACGCATACTTTCACTGCAGAGTTGTTATCTAACGCGCATACAAATTCACCAGGCTCAAGAATATTTATTAGTTTTCTGACTGCTTCCTCAGCATTCATTTGCACGTGAGTCATATAAGCTTGGACTGTAGCAAGGCCAAAATGATCTATCATGCGCCCAACCTCTGAAACTCCCGTTTCATTTGCGGCAATCTGAGCTTTGATATCAGCTATGTTTCGGTCTGGATTTCGTGCCGGATATTTCCCACGACCTAACAAACTACGAAACTCTTGTTCTTGAAAAGAACCACAATTTACAATCTTGAAATTATCAATTACGACCCCCTCTTCGACAATGCTCCGGCTAACCGGAGGCATAGAGCCTGGCGTAATACCTCCGATATCCGCTTGATGGCCGCGGCTACCCAAGTAAAATAGTATTTCAGATCTTGAACTATCAAATACCGGTGTTATGACAGTGACATCTGGAAGATGTGTACCGCCATTGTATGGCGCATTCAGAGCAAATACATCACCAGGCATAATTGCTTCTTTTTTGTTCGATATTACAGAACGGACACTCTCGCTCATTGATCCCAAGTGAACGGGTACATGCGGTGCGTTCGCGATTAAGTGGCCCTCGGCGTCAAAAAGCGCACAAGAAAAATCAAGCCTCTCCTTTATGTTAACAGACGAAGCTGTATTTTGAAGCGTAAATCCCATTTGTTCTGCTATTGAAATAAAAAGGTTGTTGAAAATCTCGAGCATTACAGGGTCACATTTAGTTCCGATAGAGCTCTTTGTTCTGAGGGGCGTGACCCGCCGAAGCCTAATGGCCCCATCTTCCACCACTCGCAGCTGCCAGCCTGGCTCTACAACCGTTGTTGCCAGCTGCCCCGCAATAATTGCGGGCCCATCTAACCTCACTCCAGGCGTTAAATCTTCAAATCGATAAACTGAGGTTTTGTATTTCAATCCATCAAAAATGACTGGTCTCAATGCCACAGCTTTCGCGGCACAAGGCTTATTGTCAGTTGCCCACTTGACTGGCGTTTCAGATCTCGCAATTACTTCCGCTTCCAAAGTTTCAGCAATCAATTCCTTTTTGGGTGTCGTGAAGCCGTAACGTTTTCGGTGTACAGCTTCAAATTCCGTCCTCATTACATTAATTTGTGAAAATTTGACTGGTTCAGCAATATCTGTTCCAGCATATTTAAGATATAGGCGTTTCTTGATAATAACGTTCGCCCCTAACACACCTTGTTTTACCAAATCAGATTTGGCAGCAGCTGAGAGACGATTAAGACGTTTTCTAATACAAGCCATTTGCTCATTTTTAAGCCCAATCTCGAGAGTTTCTTGTCTAAGCACTCTTAGTCGGGCAAGGCCTATCCCATAGGCCGAAAGCACACCGGCTAAGGGATGAACCAAAATTTCTTCCACTCCAAGAGCATCAGCCACCAAGCATGCGTGCTGTCCTCCAGCTCCGCCAAATGAACATAGGGCATATTCCGTAATATCATGCCCCTTTTGAACAGAAACCTTCTTGATTCCATTCGCCATATTATCAACTGCTATTCGAAGAAAACCCTCTGCCACTTCGGTTGGGGTGCGTTTATCTCCATTATTTGATTTAATTTCTTCTGATAATTTGTGAAATTTTCTTGCCACAATATTTGCGTCCAAAGATTGATCCTGTTTCGGGCCAAATACTTTAGGAAAGAAATCCGGCTGCAACTTGCCCAATATCAAATTACAATCAGTAACAGTAAGTGGTCCGTTTTTGCGGTAACAAGCCGGTCCCGGCTCGGCACCGGCGGAAGCAGGACCAACACGATAACGTCCACCCTCAAAAGAACAGATTGAACCACCGCCAGCCGCAATAGTATGGATTTGCATCATTGGCGCGCGAATGCGAATTCCATCTACGATTGTCTCCAACGTTCGCTCATATTCGCCAGCGTAATGCGCCACATCAGTGGATGTGCCCCCCATATCAAAACTGATTATTCGATTGAGACCAGCTGCCTTCATGACCGAGACCGCACCAATAACCCCCGCAGCTGGCCCGGATAGAATTGCGTCCTTACCCTGGAACCGCCGCCCCTCCGTAAGCCCTCCATGCGACTGCATAAAGTAGAGTGGTAAATCGCCCAGCTTGTTTGTAATTCGATCTACATAATCACGAAGGCTTGGAGTAAGGTATGCATCAGCCACTGTAGTGTCCCCGCGTCCTACAAACTTGATCAACGGGCTAGTTTCATGGCTTGTCGAAATTTGCTTGAATCCGATCTCAGCGGCAATCTCCGCAGCATACGCTTCGTGATCACTATACTGGTATCCATGCATAAAAAGTATTGCAACCGAACGAAAACCGCAGTCATACCCCATCTCAAGAGATGTACGCGTACTATTATAATCTAGCTTTTGTAATACGGTTCCTTTCGCTGAGATCCGCTCATTGACCTCTTTTACCTGATCATATAGAACTTCTGGAAGCCTAATATTAAGGTCGAAAAGCCCAGGGCGTGATTGATACCCTATGCGGAGAGCGTCTTTGAAACCCTTTGTAACCAATAATAGTGTACGTGTACCTTTTCGCTCTAAAAGAGCATTTGTTGCGATAGTTGTGCCTATACGTACGTCTCTGATTACCTCCCCACTTAGCGTTGTTTCTGAATTAACATTCAATGCTCGACGTATACCTTCCTCCGCAGGATCTTCATATTTGCTGGGATTACTTGAAAGAAGTTTTTCTGTAGTTACCGTTCCGTTAGGATGACAGGCTACAACATCCGTAAATGTACCGCCTCGGTCTATCCAAAAGCGCCAACCTTTTTGATTGAATGGCACTGCCCCTGAATATTTTTCTGCCAATTGTCTACCCAAATCTCGGTAATGTCGTCGAAATCATTTCAAAATCCCGTATAAATAATAATCGTCGAAATCATGAGATAAAAAATGAATATTATTTGTTTAATGTAATTAAAAAAACATATTTATTACATATTTTATATTATTTTATAATATTCATCAATATTATGTTTAATATTTTGTGTTATAAATTACGAATAAATGAAGTAATTTAAAAATATTATTTTCACAAAGTTCTTTATTATTTTAATATGTATCAGGCCTCGGTATTAGGTGTAAAGAAGGGAGGATACTATCCTCCCTTCCGTGAATATGCAGGCACTGAAGCCAGGCAAATCCAAAATATTAGAGAGAATTACAAGGTCTCCTTTGCAATCCCATCTGGCGAATTCGACTAGCCTTCGGTGCATCAATATCACTAGACATTAGATCACCTCCTTTCTGCTGTTTCAGTCGCATTAGATATACCAGAAAAAATGAGCGCCGTAGATCAAATACGAAAAATTTTTGCGCACGGTATAGAGAGCTTCGTGTCGTGGTGGTCTTTATTTTGTATACTTGTACAATTCTGAAACACCCAAAATATAAAGGGGCGATCGTATTGTTGTTTTTCAATGTTGAGTCACAGTCAGACCAATAATTTTTCTGTGATTTTACCCCCATCCAACATGGCTTAAAAGCATTGATGTGGGCTGCCTATTTTTAATCGTTAAATCACCTATAAAAACCACAAAATCGATATTCCGGTTCTATCTTTCACAGGCGGGAGCCGTTGTTTGATTTGGGACAAAGCTCTCGTCCAACGCTTCCGTGTACACCAGACACATCGCTGCGTGAGCAAAGTTTTATTTATGCAGTCCGGCCCCCCTCAGCGAGCAAACGAGCGGTTGCAAGTGGCTCTCGTAACGCTCCCATCGTCGTACTGCATCACCGTAAATCGGACGTCGCACACCTTCGGGATTAGTAAACACTGGCCGTTCCGTTTTATAAAAATCGAGGCATTTTTCGTCCCAGTCAAGGCCACAAGCGGTAATTAGGCGGCGGCTTTCAATTTCAAAGCTTTCAACCAAATCTTCATAAACAACCTCGACTATCCTGTCAGGAAATGCTGAGGTCCAGTGGTTCATTATACGCTGGTACAGGCCATAGAACTGTCCCAGCTCTCGAAGGTCATAGCTATATGGATGATTATGCGAAAAGAGACGCTTGTAACATGAAAGACAAGTGTCCAATGGGTCGCGTCGGCAATGCACTATAGTCGCAGCAGGCATTGCCAATGCTATTGGACCAAGCAAGAAGAAATTAGTGGGCATTTTATCTACAATACATGAAGCTTTCGGAGCAAGCTCACTTATTGCAGACATATACGTTTGCCCAATTTTTTTAAATTGATCCACACCTAAATTTTCTAAATTGTCCATGGAAGAAAACCGTTCTCTGAAAATTCTTTCAAACAAGTCAAGCTCGCCAGCCCCATGAACCGAGGAGTGGCTCGCAAGCACCTGCTCTACCAAGGTAGTTCCTGAACGCGGCATGCCTAAAATGAAAATTGGTTTTTTGCCATCTCTACTCGCAGCAGATGTTGCGGGTCTTAACTTGTCAGCGTCAAACGATTTGATCATTACCTCTACAAACGCTTCATCCTCACTTATATTGTAAGTCAATTGTGAACGATAACTTTGATTTGCTGCTTTAAAGGCCGCAAAAGCTTCGTCAAATTCTCCGATATCCTCTCTTATTTTACCTAACGCAAATCCTATCTGCACCGCCTCAATTCGTGTAATATTATCCCGTTTCGACTGCAAATAAACTGCCGCGGCATCTCCATCAAAGGATTTAAACCGTTTAATTTCAGCTAGGTTACAATGCGCGATTATTAAATTATTTTCGACGGATAAAGATTTCCGAAAAAATTGCTCCGCCAGCTCGGTATTTCCGAGCGAGGATTGTATTGTCCCTAATCCATTCAGGGCAACAGCACAAGATGGGTCAGCCAAAACTGCTTTTTCGTATGCGCGCTTGGCTTCGGCTAAATCTCCTGCGTCAGCAAGTAAGCAACCCAGGTCACAATAAGCCTCTGAATAATCGGAATCAATCTGCGTAGCTTCAGAAAGTAATCTTATCGCTTGAGGATCGTTGCCAAGCTCATGCAACACTTTAGCGTAATAAAATTTTGCCTCGGCATCTTCTGGAGCGAGATGCACCGCCTGAGAAAAGGCTGCATTGGCCACATCAAATTTTTCTAAAATAATGGCTGCCCTACCTCGACCAAAATACGCATCACCATGCTCAACATCCTCAGCCAAAATACAATCAAAGGCGGCCAGCGCTTCTACGGCACTACCCATCTCCAATAATAAAAACCCGTAATTGAGCCAATCATCCAAGGACGCATTGGGAAGGGAAACTATTTTTTCGGCAACACCCATAGCCTCAGATATGCGTCCAGATCTCTGATACGCAATTGCCATGGGTCGTAAAATGTCAGAAGAAAATGACCCATGTTCAATAAAACTCGACAGTCGGTCGAAACATTTCGCAGATTGTTCTGGCAGGTCGCGCTCGAGAAATATTATAGCACTTAAATGAAGGACATCTGAATTGTCTGATAACGGCCCGCCGAGGGTTTTCAAAACTGCTTCAGCGCCAACCAAGTCTCCCAACTTGAATCTTTGCATTGCTTTTCCAAATTCAGACGAATTATTCATTTCTATATTAACGTGTTTGTTATTAATAAGAGTTAATTATATCTCTAATTTAAGTTTGGCCCAATGCGTAGTATTAACCTGAGGAAGTAACCAAAAAGCTAGATCTAAACAGCAAGATCCTATTTTGAGGCATTATGGCAAATAAGGATTAAGGGTCGAACAGAATTTTGAACGTGCCTGCTCGTTTTACCCACAATTATCGGGTGGCGCCATTAAGGCGTCGTTAATTTTTAAGTTGGAAGGTGATTTGTGAGAACTATTCAGGACTGCCAATGACCAAAACTACGAATAATTTTTCTGAGCTTCGATTTTGAAATGCGTAACGCATACTCACCCAATTTTGGTCCGCGCCGCGAAAATACACCGGTCGATATGTTAGTGTTTCATTATACTGGCATGCAAACAGCGCAATCTGCCATTAACAGGCTATGCGATCCTGACTCAAATGTAAGCGCGCATTATTGTATAGACGAAAACGGCATTATCTTTTCAATGGTAGATGAGGACAAACGTGCGTGGCATGCAGGTAAGAGCTTCTGGCGCGGAGAAACCGATATTAATAGCCGCTCAATCGGCATAGAAATCGTAAATCCGGGGCATCATCTAGGATACTGTTCCTTCCCGGAAGGCCAAATGACCTCTGTTGTAAATCTCTCTAAAGATATTTTGTCACGCTACTCCATTCCTGCGTGGAATGTTGTCGGCCATTCTGATATCGCGCCTGATCGTAAATTAGACCCAGGCGAATTTTTTGACTGGGAAAAACTGGCAGCTGCGGGAGTTGGTGTTTGGCCAACACCCCGAACCTCCAATCAATGCAACTTAAAATCAACGCTTGCTACTTACGGGTATGACGGCGAGGCACACAACACAATTGAAGCTTTTCAAAGGCATTTTCGCCCATCTGCAATAACCGGCAAATCTGATGAAGAGAGTTGCCAGATTGCTGCTGGCCTAATCGAAATGGTTACTAAAATTTAACTAGACGTTCTGAAATACTGGAATTTTTCGGCAAAAACATGCATATTAGCGGCTGCATCAGATGGCCGTATGGCTGCCCTTTGATACTGGGGAAACTCGTCGAAGGGAGGAAAGTCCGGGCTCCATAAGAACACGATGCCGGGTAACGCCCGGCGGGGGAAACCCTAGGGAAAGTGCCACAGAAATGAAACCGCCAAACAATGCCAAGCAGTGTTATGGTAAGGATGAAAAGGTGTGGTAAGAGCGCACCGCGGCACTGGTAACAGTGTTGGCATGGCAAACCCCATCGGGAGCAAGACCGAATAGGAGTGGCTAATACGAGTTC
>MDTC01000601.1_pt1 | contig 14418 bp, 11 predicted proteins | sample 811181 | NCBI WGS metagenome assembly MDTC01 (sample SAMN05326644, study PRJNA326480) | marine metagenome | isolation source: seawater | place: Pacific Ocean: North | collected 2011 | reverse complement strand
TTGGCGCGCCCGGAGAGATTCGAACTCCCGACCACCTGGTTCGAAGCCAGGTACTCTATCCAACTGAGCTACGGGCGCTTTCTAAGATATAAGATACAGTAATTTTTATAACTGATGAAGGTAAATGTCATTCCAAACCAATGAGACTTTAAATCTTTGCTGTAGTCGGTTGGATCGTTTTTGTAAAAAAAAACCGACTATTCTAATTTAACACTAGAATAGTCGGTAATTATATTTTGAAGATATTAAAACTTTTCTTATTTACTATAATTTTAAATTTTAAAAATAAGATCAGCTCTAAAGGTCATTTATTTTTTTGCTGCAGCTAGTGCCTGATCAATATCCTCTTTAATATCATCAATATTTTCAATACCAATAGACAGTCGGACTAAATCCTCAGTTACACCAGAAGAAGCAAGCTCTTCGGGCGACAACTGCCTATGTGTAGTTGAAGCAGGATGGCAAGCTAACGATTTGGCATCGCCAATATTTACAAGTCTGGTAACTAAATTAAGAGCATCAATAAATTTGGTAGCTGACTCTATACCGCCCTTAACTCCAAAACTAAGAATACCAGATGCTCTACCCTCCATGTATTTATCAGCTAAAGCTTTGTAAGGATCATCACTTAAGCCTGCATATTTTACCCACTCGACTTGATCGTGATCTTTCAAATGCTCAGCAACTTTCTGTGTATTTTCACAAATACGATCCATTCGCAGTGGCAGAGTCTCAATTCCTTGTAAAACAGAAAAACTTGTACTTGGTGATATAGCTGCACCCATATTACGTAATGGAACTACTCTAGCTCTTCCAATATAAGCAGCCTCTCCTAATGCTTCTGTATAAACCACGCCATGATAGGATACATCGGGCTCATTTAGACGCTTGAAACGCTCTTTATTTGCTGCCCAGTCAAATTTTCCAGAATCAACAATCGCACCACCAATAATAGTTCCATGTCCCCCCAAATATTTTGTTAAAGAATGAACAACAATATCGCAACCCCAATCAAAAGGATTATTTAGGTATGGACTTGGCACGGTATTATCAACTATTACAGGAATTCCATGAGCATGAGCCATGTCAGACAATGCCTCCAAATCAATCACATTTCCCGCCGGGTTACCAAGGGATTCGCAATAAACAGCCTTTGTTCGATCATCTATTAGGGCAGCCATTCCTTCAATATCATCAGGAGCGGCAAAACGTGCTTCAATACCCATTTGAGGAAAAGTGTGAGCAAATAAATTATAAGTACCGCCATACAATGTTGATGTCGTGATGAAATTATCACCTGCCTCAGCTATGGTAAGAATTGCATAAGTTGATGCAGCTTGCCCAGATGACAATGCTAAACCTGCTATACCACCTTCAAGGGCCGCAACACGTTTTTCCAATACATCTGTTGTTGGGTTCATGATTCGGGTATAGATATTTCCCTCAACCGCAAGATTAAATAAATCAGCGCCGTGCTGAGTATTATCAAAGGCATAAGATGTAGTTTGATAAATAGGAACTGCAACGGATTTTGTGGTTGGATCAACCTCGTAACCGGCATGTACCGCTAGTGTTTCTTTTTTCATGATTTCTCCTAAATCTTTAATTTAATGAGATCCTTGGAGATTAACTTCCGTTTTAGCGCTTTATTTTAAATCGCGGCAATAGGATCAAATGACGATTTACTTATTTATTCAAATTTTAATGGACTTTAAAAAAGATTTCTAGTCTTAAATTGAATTAAATCTTATTTATTCAAAACAATTACTTAATTAATTTTCTTATTAAGTCACTTTTAGAATATTTTCCCTATTTTTACAAAACTTAGTTAAATTTATTCAAAAACAAAAAAATTAATTTGATATTTTTTTCGTCTAAAAAGGAAAAAAATGGCATAATTTAAATTGAAACGGAGACCAGATATTGCGCCTGATCATCATTTCAATTTTGATTACTACAATCGGTTCTTGCTCTAATCCACCGTCATTACTTGAGCAGGTTCTCGAAATAGGTGAGTTGCGTGTCATCGCTCGCAACAGCCCTACCTCTTTCACTCTAAATTCTTCAGGCCCAACTGGACCTGAGTATGATCTTGTCAGAGCTTTTGCTGATACCCTCGGTGTAGATTTAGTTATTAAATCTGTAACCAGTTATAAAGAAATATTGCCTGAATTATTATCCGGAAAATTTCATATGGTAGCAGCAGGTACTTCATTACCTAAATCACAACAAAGACACTTAAATTTTGGACATCCTTACAGATTTGATGACATCCATGTAATTTACAAACTTGGAGCAGGTAGGCCAAAATCACTTGAAGATGTCCTTGGGCGCTCAATTGAAGTTTTAACCAACAGTGATCATGTTGAATTGTTGAGTAGCCTTAAGGAATCTCACCCTTCCTTAGAGTGGGTAGAAAGAGATAATGCTGAAGTTGGAGACCTCCTAGCAAAAGTCTCATCTGGAGATATTGATTTAACTATTTCTAATACTTTAGATTTTCACATACAACGGCATTTTTACCCTGATCTACGTATTGCTTTAGATCTAATTAAAGACAATCCCATTTCATGGGCTTTTCCTAAAGATTCTGGTGATACGCTTCTAGCTAAAGCAGATAATTTTCTTATTAAATCTGATAATGATGGACTTATTACTCAAATAAGTGATCGTTACTTTGGTTTTACCAAGAAGTTTGATTATGTTGGGACGCGTGAATTTATTCGTCACTTTAAATCTAGACTTCCTCGATATCGTGAAATGTTTGAGCAGGCAGGTGAAAAATGGGCAGTTGACTGGCGACTTCTGGCTGCAATTGGATATCAGGAATCGCACTGGTTATCTGATGCAAGATCTCCGACTGGAGTTCGAGGTATTATGATGTTGACACTGGATACTGCCACAGACCTTGGTTTAAATGACCGTCTTGACCCAAAAAATAGTATTTTCGGTGGCGCTCAATACTTTTCTAAACAAACTAAACGCTTTAATAATTCAATTGAAGAACCTGACAGAACTTGGATGGCATTAGCTGCCTACAATGTTGGTTTTAATCATGTAAAAGATGCTCGTCAGCTTGTTGAATGGGATGGCGGCGATCCAGATAGATGGATTGATCTTAGAAAAGCCCTTCCTTTGCTATCGCAGCGAAAATATTATTCGCGATTACCTTATGGGTATGCCCGTGGCTCAGAGCCTGTATTGTATGTGAATAATATTCGTGCTTATTACGAAATTTTATTATGGCTTACTGAAAAAGAAAAAATTGAGTCCGTTGCTGAAAACAAAATAGATAAAAAAACAGAAAATTCTAACGCCGAGATTTAAAAAAATTTTTAAGTAAAGAAGCGCATTCTTTTTCTAATAAACCACCGCTTATTTCAAATTGGTGGTTAAGCGAATTTGATTTTGATAAATCTTCAACACTTCCAAGTACACCAGACTTGTTATCATAAGCGCCAAATACTACTCGTTTAACCCTAGATTGAACGATTGCTCCCAGACACATTATGCAAGGCTCAAGTGTTACATATAATGTGGCATTGATTAATCGATGATTTCCTGTATTAAAGCCAGCATCACGTAAAGCGACTATCTCTGCATGAGCACTTGGATCCTTAAGGCTAATAGTTTTATTGTGCCCTTTGCCAATGATATTTCCATTTTGAAAAACAACCGCGCCGACAGGAACTTCGTCCTCATTAAGAGCCGACTCAGCCTGATTTAATGCTGCATACATAAGGTCCAACTCATCTTGAGACCAAATCATAATTTTCGATTTAAGAAATTAATAAATATTTTTTTATAAATCACAACTCTCTTATCCAAATGTTCCTGAAAGAAACTTCATTTCCATGATCTTGAAGTAAAATTGAATCACTTTCATGAAATTCATACTCAGGAAAACCAATAAATGCAGTTGATCCTTCAAGAATAGAGTTATTCTGAATTAAAACGCCATTATGCAAAACAGTCATGCTTGCTTTTGTTTTTATATTTTCATTTGCATCAAACGTAGGAGCCTTAAAGAAAATGTCAAAAGATTGCCAAGCTCCAGGCCCCTTACTAGCGTTAACCAATGGAATAAATTGTTTATAAATACTACCTGCTTGACCATTCACGTAAGTGCTATTTTCAAAAGAGTCAAGTATTTGGACTTCATAGCGTTTCTGCAAAAATACACCGCTGTTACCTTTACCTTGACCAGCGCAAGGCATTTTCTTGCATGCTTTTGTTTCTAAAAGTGGAGTTTTCCATTCAATATGAAGCTGAACATCTGAAAACTTTCTTTTAGTAATAATATTTCCAGTGCCGGGTTTAACTGTAAAAGCATTCTCTTCAATTACCCATGGAGCGTCCTTACCATTTACGCTTTGCCATTGCTGTAATGATTTTCCATCAAAAAGAATTATTGCATCTGATGGAATTAACCTATCAGATAAAGTTACAGTTAATGGAGTGGGACTCCAAATTTCAGTTTCACTCGGATCCATACTTTTTTTAGCAAATAAAGAAAAGCTAAAACTAATAAGTAGCATCACTGAAAAAAAAAGTTTTTTCTTTTTGTTTATTCTAAAAAATAAAATATACATTTTTTTCTCATTATATCTCTTGTCATGTAAAACAATTAACCACTTATTTCAAAAAAAAACAACATTTGAAAAAGATTATTCAAAATTTAAATGAAATCTCTAACAAGGCTACTATCAAGTCTAGTTTTTTGCTTCTATAATAAAATTTATTTAACAGTGCGTTTTTAAATGTTTAGGTTTTCAAAATGACAACTTATGAGAATACTTTTGATGCAGAAGAAATTGCTGCAGGAATCATAGAATGGGCAAAAATTGAGAGCCCCAGTTATGACTGTATTGCTGTAAATAAAATGATGGATGTAGCCGCTCTTAAGATGAAATCATTAGGAGCTGCAATTGATAGAATCCCAGGAAAAGATGGCTATGGAGATGCAGTAAGAGCAACTTTTAATTGGAGCAAAAAACCTGGAATTTTAATACTTGGTCACTTAGATACAGTGCATTTAGTGGGAACTACAGCAAAAACATTAGCTGTTAGACGTGACGGTGATAAGCTTTTCGGTCCTGGTGTCTTAGACATGAAAGGTGGAATGTATCTAGCAATTCATGCATTTGAAAAATTAATGAGAGAAAAAGGCACACTCAATGAAACCATAACCTTCTTATTTATTCCAGATGAGGAAGTTGGCAGTCCATCTACAAGAGTCTTGATTGAGGAGGAAGCAAAAAAAAATAAATATGTTTTAGTACCCGAGCCCGCAAAACCAAATAAATTTGTTACTGGTCGACATGCTTTTTTACGATACAAATTACATACTTTTGGTCGTCCTGCTCATGCTGGAGTTGCCAAAGGAGTAGGTAAAAGCGCAATTAGTGTCATGGCGCGTTTAATTGCCGAAGTAGAGGGATTTAGTGATGAAGATCAAGAACGAACATTTCGTGTTGGTGTGATTAATGGAGGTGACTTTGTAAATGTTATCCCTACCTCATGCCATGCTGAAGTGCTCTGTGTTGCACCCACTCAAAAGGATTTTCATGAGATACAAAGGTTAATGAGTAAGTTACGCTCTCCTGATCCCGATGTAACACTTAAAGTTGAACAAGGGCCAATAAGGCCCTTATTTGTCATGAACAAAGAATCTGAGAAGCTTTATAAAATTGCGCAGCGTGTTGGTCGAAAAATCGGGCTTGATTTAGGATTTGGTCAATTTGGAGGCGGAAGCGATGGTAATTTTTGTGGTGCTATAGGTGTACCAACGCTTGATGGACTTGGTGTCTGCGGTGATGGAGTTCACACCAAACATGAGCATTTATTAATATCCTCTCTGGAGCCGAGAGCGCGATTATTTGTAGGGCTTCTAGAAGAAATTACAAGATGAAGTATCCACTTTTATAATGTATATGAATAAAAGTTTAAAATTTTTTTTTATAAATACCTTAACGTTGTTTCTTATTATTGATTATCAAGTTGCACATGCAAATGTAGTTCACAGCCATTTTATAAAAAATGAGAGTTGTTTAATCAAAATAGGCTCTCAAGTTTATATTGATGGAGCTAGTTTTATTATGGGTGATAATAATACTTATTATGAAGAGGGCCCGTCTCATGAAGTGACACTTAGTGGATTTTGGATTGATGCACATGAAATTACTAATAGTCAGTTTGCCGAGTTTGTAAGTGAAACCGGATATACAACTGTTGCTGAGCGTATTCCTGATCCTAAAGATTGGCCAGGAGTACCACCTGAATTCTTAAAACCTGGATCAACATTATTCATAAAGCCAGAGATTAGAGATAATAATCCTAGTTGGTGGTCTTATGTTGAAGGGGTTAACTGGCGTCATCCAGATGGCCCAGAAAGCTCAATAGAGGGAAGAGATTATTTTCCAGTTGTTCATGTAGCTTGGGAGGATGCAAAAGCTTATGCGAGATGGGCTGGCAGACTTTTACCAACAGAAGCACAATTTGAGCTTGCCGCCAGGAGTAAGAGGCATACCAGTTATCCATGGGATGGAAATGAATTAGCTCCAGAAGGTCATCATCATGCAAATACTTGGCAAGGAGAGTTTCCAAATGAAAATACTGCTGAAGATCAACATGCAGGAATAGCTCCTGTAGGATGCTTTAAGCCAAATGACTTTGGTGCTTATGATTTAATAGGAAATGTATGGGAATGGACGTCCAACTGGTATTTACCAAGACATAATCCTCTAGATAAACTTAATCCAGTAGGTCCAAATATGACTCAAAGCCAAAATTATTCATATACTTTAACACCTTTAAGGGTCATAAAAGGTGGATCGTTTCTTTGTGCGCCAAATTATTGCATTAGATATAGACCTGCTGCTCGACAGGCGGCTGATACAGGACTTGGTACAAGTCATATTGGCTTTCGAACAGTTAGTATAATTAAATAGAACTTATACTGAAAAAGAAATACTCATGGGAACTATTATGAAAATGAATAAAATTAAATATTTTGTTTTTACAATTATTTTATGGAGCATTATTTCGCTCTCAGCTTGTAGTAACCCTCCTGGTGAGCGTCCGCTTAATATAATTTTCTTTTTAGTTGATGACCTTGGGTGGAGAGATGTTGGTAGTTTTGGAAGTGAATTTTACGATACTCCAAACATTGATAAGTTAGCACAAGAAGGTACAAAGTTTACTCAAGCTTACGCAGCTTCTCATGTTTGCTCTCCAACGCGTGCCAGCATAATGACTGGAAAATACCCAGCTCGATTAAACTTAACAGATTGGATTGGGGGTAGAAGAAGCTACACATTTGAGCGCTTAAAAAGTCCTAAATTTTTAAAAGAATTACCTTTAGAAGAAATAACAATTGCCGAAGCACTTAAAGGTCAAGGTTATGCTACTGCACACATTGGAAAGTGGCATTTAGGTGAAGATCCTTATGGTCCTTTAGAGCAGGGATTTGATATGCGTGTACCTAATTGGAATAAAGGTTGGCCAAAAGCTGGTTATTACGCACCCTTTGATTTAGAGGGAATAGAAGATGAACCAGGGCAATACTTAACTGATCGACTAACCGACTATGCTCAAGAATTCATTTCAGAGAATCAAGATAAGCCTTTCTTTCTTTATATGTCGCATTATGCGGTTCATGACCCCATTCATGGTCGACCCGATTTAGTAGAAAAATACCGTAAAAAACTTGCATCAATAAAACGGCCAACATCTCCTCCTTACGTTTTAGAGGGGAACCCAGATGACACCAAGCCATTGACAAATTTACAGCTGAATTCTTTGATTAATTCCACTTCACATGATGGCTATCAAGTATTGCCTGAACGCACTGTGAAGATTAAACAACATCAAGACAATATTCATTTTGCAGCAATGGTTGAATCAATGGATGAAAGCCTGGGTAGAATTGTTGATCATATTGAAAATTTAGGCTTAAGTGACAATACACTCATTGTTTTCTTTGCTGATAATGGTGGCATGTCAGGAGGAAACTTCGGAAGAGCAAATCGTATTATTGGAGAAGATGATTTAGATAGTGCATTTGCTACTTCAAATTTACCTTTGCGAGGTGCAAAGGGGTGGCTTTATGAGGGTGGCATTAGAGTTCCAATGATTGTTAAATGGCCTGAAAAACTATCGGATTCAGATCAAATTGTAGAAGAGCCAATAATAAGTACAGATTTTTATCCTTCATTACTTGAAATGGCAGGTCTTCCAATCAAGAGTACTCAAATTCTTGATGGAGTAAGCTTCGTTCCAGCATTAAAAGGTGAGGCTTTCAATAGAGGTCCAATTTTTTGGCATTTTCCTCAATACAGCAATCATGGCATGCAAAGCCCAGGTGGAGCAGTTCGTATGGGAGACTACAAACTTCTTGAGTATTTTGAAAATAACACCGTTCAGCTGTTTAATTTAAGAGAAGACATTGGTGAGCTAAATGATCTCTCTCAAGCTGAACCTGAAATTAGAGAGAGGCTTAGAGCATTGCTTCACTCTTGGAGAAAAGACGTTAATGCACAAATGCCTCATCAAAATATTGATTATGATCCCAATCTAAATGTTTATCCGCCAAATGCACTAGAAGGGGGTCTTGAATGGAACGGTTTTGAAATGAAATAATTTACAGAGTATAAAAATTTAGACCAAAAATAATCCTGTCCGTGCTTCCATTGTAATGTGAGGAATATTTTCTGCTTGCAGGAACTATGACTATCATTCCATCTTCAGGCAATATTTTTTCATCTGGTTGATAAAGATTTAAAAAACATTGATTACCTTTATCTTGCTTTCCGGCAGAGAGGTAGTAAATCAAAGTGTATTTTTTTTCACGCAGTTTTAGTCCATCGTCCTCATCCAATTCAGTTAAACGGGTATAAGGCGTTTCTTCAATATCAGATTTAGAAATTTTAAAGAAAACATCAGATATAAAAACTTCTGATTTAACTGAATCTTCCATAATTACCATTAAATCTTTTGCTAAATCTTTAATTGAATCATCATTATTTTCATGATCATTTAAATTAAATGGAAATGCTTTAGAAGTTAAACTAGCATTCCTGATGATACTCAAATTTCTAGATTTCATTCCATAAAGATAATCGATGAGCTTCTTTTCTGGAGCTCTATTTATAATTAGTGGACTCTCACTTAAATCTTTAATCGAATCTAAAGTATCAGTCTTATCAGATGAAAGATTATCTGTCTCTTTCGATTTACTTGCTCTCATAACTTTTAAAAGTAATTCAAAAACCTTTGAGTTAGGATCCATTTGATTTGCTTTTTCTATACTCTCAAGGGCTGTCTCATATTGCCCCATAGCAAAAAGCACTCTCGCAAGATTACTATGCAATAATGGTATATCTGAATTCATTGAAAGTGCATCACGGTAGCTAGTTTCTGCATCTTCTAATCTTCCTAGCTTTTTTAGCGTATCGCCAAGATTATTAATTGCTTTGATATGACCTGGCTCAAATCTGATGGCTTTTCTGTAGCAATCAGCTGCTTCTTCAAATTTCTCTAACTCAAATAAAAGATTACCAAGATTGCTATGAGCTTGAGAAAAACTAGGTGATAATTCAATCGCTTGATTAAAGCTTGCACTAGCCTCATCTAATTTACCCATTTTTTTTAAAGTACTACCCAAATTATTATGTGCGGCAGCAAAGTTGGGTTTTGATTTTATAGCTAATAAAAAACTTTCTTTAGCTTCATTCAGCTTACCCAGATCATGAAGCGTTCTTCCTAAATTATTATGTGCGGCAGAGAATTCAGGCCATATTTTAATTGCTTCCATATAATATGCTTCAGCTTCATCAAGTCTTCCGAGGCCTTTCAAAGTATTAGCTAAATTACATTGAGCTTCTGGATCTTGAGGTAAAAGCTCTACAGACTTTCTAGAAGCTTCTAAAGACTCTTTCACCATACCAAGTTTTTTAAAAACGATACCCAATACTTTCCATGAAAACTGGAATGTGGGAAATTCTTTTGTAAATGATAATGCTAATTCTTTAGCTTCAGTATATTCATCATTCTCACAATGCTTAATTAAAATTTGAATATCTTCTTTTGCAGGTTTGTCATTAGAAATTTCATCTTTTTTATTTAATAAAGATATGGATGCTTCTAATTCATTTAAGCTTACATCGCTTATCTCATGTTCCCTTGCTTTTCCAATAAATTCTTTAGCATTTTCATATTGTTTACTTTTAATCAAGGCATCGATATAACTTAACCAATATTGCTCAGTACTGGAATCCTCATCAAGGGCAACCTTTAAGAGTGGTAGAGCAGTATCGGCTTTATTTAAAGAAAGAGCTATTAATCCCAGATTATGATTGGCATCTGAATGCATTGGACTTGAGCGTAAAATAGCACGATAGAATTTTTCAGCATCCCTAAGCTTACCTTCTCTATGCAAGATCATACCTTGTTGTAATACTTCCCCAATCGTTAATTCCATTGATTTATCACCAGTTAATAATCAGCTAAAGTTTCTACATTATACCCATAGGCTCTTATGATTTCGCTACCTCCTAAATCAGGTAGATCAATAACACATAAAATTAAGATATTTTTTTTCTTAACATTAAATTTTTCATTCAAAATATTTGCACAAGCCATAGCGGTGCCACCAGTTGCAATTAGATCATCAATAATAACCACTCTATCATCATCTTTTATTTTTGTATTTTTCTGAATCTCTATTGATGTGCTTCCATATTCAAGATTAAATTTTTTTTTATAAGTTTCATTTGGTAATTTACCCGGTTTTCTTGCCAGAACAAATGGAATGGATAATTCACAGGCAACTGGGCCAGCAAAAATAAAACCCCTACTTTCTATGCTAGTTATCATAGTTGCATTAAATTTCATTGCCCTTTCTTTAAATTCTTTACAGGTTTTTATGAAAGCAATGGGTGTTTCAATTAAACTTGTAATGTCTCTAAATTTGATACCCTCGATGGGAAAATCTTTTATTGTTCTAATATATTTTTTAATGCTTAAGGGATCATTCATATTTTAAATACCCATTTAAAAAGGATTATAAATTATTAAGAATTATATATATTACATAAATCTCATTAAGAATAATTTTTTGCTAAAGACTCTAGTGTCTTTTGCCGTGTCTCTGGCATGAAAAACAAAACAAAAAGTAATTGGAATATCATCATAACCGCAAAGAATCCAAAAATTTGATATGCCTCAAATTTATTTAAAAAATATGGTATTAATAATGCAATTAAAGCCGCTAAAATCCAATGAACCCCGCTTCCAAGTGATTGGCCTTTAGTCCTAACGTTATTAGGAAAGATTTCTGCAAAAAACACCCAGCAAACGGACCCTTGCCCGATTGCGTGAGAAGCAATAAAAAGAAATACAAAAAATACAACTATAAGCCCATCAAAGCTCATGTAAAAAGCAAAACTTATGGATACCAATGAAATAATAAACCCAATCGTTCCTATTAATAAAAGCGGCCTCCTACCAAAATTATCTATAAGCAACATCCCAAAAATTGTAAATATTAGATTAACAACACCTACACCTGTTGATGACAACAAAGCAACAGAGCCATCAAGTCCTGCTAATGAAAAAATACGAGGAGCAAAATAAATAATGAAATTTATCCCTGAAATTTGATTAAAAAAAGCAACAAAGAAGGCTAAAGTAATGGGCTTAAAATAAGTTTTTGAAAATAATCTATCTAACCCATCCCTTACTGGAGTACTTTTAATTTCATTAATGATGGTTGATGCACTTAATGGATCTATGGTCCTTAAGATTTTTAAAGACCCTTCCTCGTCTTTTTTCCTTATCAACAACCATCTCGGACTCTCTGGAACCCCAACAACCATTATTAAAAAGATTAATGCTGGAATAATCTCAACTCCTAACATCCACCTCCAATTTAGACTAAAATATTCAGACAAAATAAAATTAGATAGGAAAGCAATTAATATTCCAAAAACAATTTGGAATTGATAAAGAGCAACCAATCTGCCTCTATAATTTGCTGGAGCAATCTCAGCAATATAAGCAGGAACTACAATAGATGAAATCCCTACCCCAAAGCCCCCTATTAGTCTCATTAAAGCAAAAAAATAAGGATCTCCTGAGAGAGCTGATCCGATAGCAGATGAAAGATAAAATATACCTACTAAAATTAATATTTTTTTTCGACCAAATTGTTCGCAAATAAAACCTGCTGATAATGCACCAATAACAGTTCCCCATAATGCAGATGACATCACCATAGCACCATGTACAAGATCATTTGTTTTCCATAACTTTTGTAATGGTTGATCTGCTCCTGATATTACAGCTGTATCAAAACCAAATAAAAAACCACCTACGGCTACTGCTAAAGACCATGACAATATTTTTCTCATAAAAAATACACTTTATAAATTGTTTATTTATCTTGAGTAAGTTTCTAATTTTTTTATTTTAATTTAAAAATTAATTAATCTAAGCTTTGAACAAATTTAATTACTTTTTGCATACTAGATTCAAACTCTTTTTTTTCCATATTAGGTAAAACTGAATAGAATCTTAGATATTTTGTCTTTAAGCCGCCCAGATGAAATACTGATTTTTTTAATCTTCTATATGGAATATTATTAAAAAATGAAAAATTAAAATAACTTATCATTGGACCTCCATAGGTCATTGAAACTATGCCAATTTTATTTTTCATTGCCCCTGGAACAGAATATCCATAATTTCTAAAAAATTTACTATCAGGTATCAAAGATTTGTAAGTAAAAAACCATGTCGGATGGAGAACCCAATCAATCCAGTTTTCAAGAATTGAGTTCATTCTTAAATTATGACAAGCACCCATAAGAAACATTGCATCTGCATCCTCAAGTCTTTTTCTGTAATCCAAAACAATTTGGGGAGGAGGATTTATATCACTTCTGTAAAAAGGCAGTTGCACTTTTTCATTGAATAAATTAATTAAGTCTATTTTATGCCCTAATCTTTTTGCCTCATCGATAAAAGTATCCCTCACAGAGGCATTAAATGAATCATTTATATTATGGTGACCAAAAATTATGCAAATATTCATATTATTTTCACTTTAAGAATTAAAATAAATCAATTTTTTTGAACCAATAGATCATTTAAATATCTTTTTTCTTTAAATCATTTATAAGAATTAGGAAAATTGGTACTAATCCTAAAAATATAATAGTCAATGCAGCAGTTGATGCTTCGCTTATGCGTTCATCAGATGCAAGTCTGTATACACGGGTGGCTAATGTTTCAAAGTTAAAGGGCCTTAAAATCAGAGTAGCAGGCAATTCTTTTATAATATCTATGAATACCAATAAAAAACCACTCAAAACCGCAGGCTTAAATAGAGGAATATGGATTTTTTTTAAAACTTGCCATGGAGGTGAGCCTAAGGTTCTTGCGGCTGCATCAAGATTATAATGAATAGAATTCATACCCATTTGAGTGCTGTTGTAAGATATTGTAAGAAATCTTGCAATGTAGACAAATACTAAAGCTGCGACTGACCCTGTTATTAGTAGACTGTCAAATCCATCAATATATTGTTGAAGAAATCTACTTAAAAATTTATCAAAAAATGAAAGCGGTACCAGCATTGCGATGGCTAATATCATTCCGGGAATTGCGTAGCCAAGTGTTGAAATACGTATAACAAGATTTGTAAAAAAATCATTACGTAATCGTTGAGAATAACTTAACCAAATTGAAGCTAGTGAACAAAGAAATGCTGCAAGAGTGGCAACATAAATACTGTTAAGTAAAAGTTTACTGAAATTTTTTCCGCTTATTGGATCGCCAATGGATATGGCGTACTTTATTAAAATAAAAAAAGGTATAACAAAACCAAAAATTACCGGAATTAAACAGATAGTCATTGCAAACAAGCCGGTAAGTCCTGTTAATTTCTTTTTCTTTCCATGCTTATACCCGCTAATCGGATTAAAATATTGTCCTTTTCGTGCAAATTGTTCTGCAATTACCAAAAAAGTAACAATTATAAATAACCAACCTGCTAATTGAAGAGCTGCAGTATGCTCACCCATGCCATACCATGTACGAAAAATACCGATAGTAAATGTTGGTACTCCAAAGTGCTCAACAACACCATAATCAGCAATTGTTTCCATTAATACCAGAGCAATGCCTCCTGCTATTGCTGGTCTTGCTACTGGTAAAGCAACCTTCCAAAATAATTTTTTCTTAGAAGCTCCCAAAACTCTTGCGGCGTCACTAAGAATTACTGACTGTTGAGTAAAGCTAGCGCGCGCTAGAAGGTATATATATGGATACAGCACCAGTGAGATAACAAAAGCAGCCCCGCCCAAAGACCGTATGGAAGGAAAATAGTAATTTATCTCTTCTATATTAAACATCAAG
>MDTC01189184.1_pt1 | contig 14423 bp, 21 predicted proteins | sample 811181 | NCBI WGS metagenome assembly MDTC01 (sample SAMN05326644, study PRJNA326480) | marine metagenome | isolation source: seawater | place: Pacific Ocean: North | collected 2011 | reverse complement strand
TCCGGATGCATACCTAGAAAAAATAAAAAGTGATATTGAATGTTTTATTAGTGAAAATAAAGCAGATAATCTAGGTATAAAAATAGAAGAAGCCTACTATAAATTAGCCTAATTGAACACATTTACCATACGTATTAGGATAAATGGTACTATAACCCCATGGAATATATTTTTTTTGTATATGGGGAAGACATCTAATATCATAAGACATTCCCCGAGTATTTCTTGTTGAAATTCCTATACGAGAGTATATATTTTCATTAAAATACTCTATATTAGACATAGAGCATAAAAATATTATTAACAATAATAGGTACACATACATTTATTATTAATAAATATATTATTTTCTTTTGCAGCTTTCACAATTTCTGTTTTTATAGTATATTATAAAAGCAACAAGCATAATAAGCATTCCAATCCAAAAATACTTACTTTTAAATATACTCATATAGGCACCACCCATAGCGATGGGAGCAGCAATACATACTGGACATATCATATTATATAGTAGTGTGAAATTATTGTAACGATGGAATGTTAAATATGGAAAAAATTGATTTATATTTTATTATTATTTTTTTCTTTTAAAATATAAAATCTTCTATGGAGAATACTGGCTTTTTAATAGGATATAAAACTAAAACGGGATGTAAAGGTAGCGGAACACATGCATTTAAGAGTAGAGATTTTACCCTCAAACGTATCGAATATCTTAACAAAGAATATAGTGATGTACACCATTATATTATGACAGCACCAACAGGAACACCATTCTCTGAAATTACAGACTATTCCTTAAAAAGTCTAGTCTAGCTGTCTATTTGAAAAGATAATTGGATTATGGCGTTTTTTTTGTTTATTAAATGTAATCACCTGTTTTAAGCATATTATATGCATATACTGATACTATGGTTGGAAATATAAGCCATAAACCATTCATCAAAACCAGATGCATCCACCATAATAAATCCATTGACTTTACTTTGTGAAAACACTTAGTGTAATAGCTCGTAAAATACACAGTTGTACCAAATATCTGTGTGGATGATATAGCTATTATAGCCAGTGCAACTAACATGGAATTAAGACTACGGGTTGTAACACCATAGATTATATAAACTCCAAAGATAACTGCTATTATTCCATTAATAAACTCTATCCATGGTACAAAATCACCCCTCATTGTTTCTAGATATCTAAAATCACCACTTCTCTTGCAATACTCTTTCCATCCATCAGCCCATATTTTACTATTAAACATATCCGATAATGGGTATTCGCGTGTATACCATGTTGTATTGTCATCAATAGGACATTTTTCAGAAGACATATAATCTTGATTAATAAACATACAAAACTCTATGATTGCTATTGATATTCCAAATGTAAACCACCAGATTGTTACTTGTGTTATCGCATCTCTATCTAACACGAGTCCTAGGGATGGAATAGTAGACAAACATAAAAGTAGTATAAAATATATACCTTTCATATATATTCTAAATAGATAATTATCCATATACGTCATTATTAATATGGTTTGTAAAAAACTCTACCAAGATTAAGAGTATACATAAACAAGAAAAATTATATAAAAAATCCAGTAAATCAATAACAGACATTATTTTATCTTATTCTAATAACTCTAAATACCTTTTTATTAATTCCTTTTCTAGTCTGAGTTGTTCATTTTTAACGCACATTTTTTCAAATGATGGGTTTGTAGCAACCCAACCAAGGTACTCCCTACTTATAGCGGATATTTGTTTATTTTTGTGTATACCAAATCCTACTACACTTTCTCCTATATTTTCTATACTACTTATATAGTCTCTAACTGCACCTCTTACTGCCAGACTGTCAGCTACATCATTTCCTATACTGTGAATATCTGTATTTCCAGTATGAGAATTTACATGAGTAAACTTAATGATATAATTTTCCCTTAGCAACAAAGCCTTTCTTACGAGGTCGGAATTAGGAAATTCAGTATCACCTGATTTCTTAAAGTTTTTAAGTCTATACTTTTCACCTGTTTCTCCAAAAATTTTTATAGAATAATCTGAATCAGTGTATATATGTAATCCAGTTTCACGAGATTCACTAAACATTTCAATAGCATCCATAATTGCTGACAACTCACCTCTATTATTTGTCTTTTTACCATCTAGAATATAACTTTTTTTAATGTTCTTATCCGGAATATAAATACCATATCCAGCATAACTCTCTCCATTTTTTCTTATACACGAACCATCTGTATATATAACAATGTAGTCTGTATCTGGATCTTCCTCTCTAACAACCATGTCAGGGATTTTATTATCAGGCATCCTGTTATCTTTTATAAAATTTTCAGCATCTTCTTTTCTATTGAATTTTTTATATCTGGCTCCTGAAAATCCTTTAATAGATATCTGACATTCTGACCAAGTATCAAATATTCCTACAACATTTCCCCTTGCAACTGCGTAAAAATGCATTTTTATTATATTAATTACATAATAAAAATTATCAAATTTATATTTTGCTAATTGACTGTACTCGCTGATTTACACATTTCACAGTTTATTTTTATCAATCTATCATCTTTTGTTAAAAAAGTTTTATATCCACCACATACAATGCATTTTCTATACCTTACAATAGTACTAATAAGAATTCGTTCAACCTTGTGTTTATCTGATTTTCTATCATTTACTATTAATTGTCCCGCACCATTCACATTAACCTGACAAATTAACCTTTCAGAAAATGACTTTTCAAATAAAGGTTTGAATTCAATATCATCGTTTGTATTTACTTGAGATTTCATAATATCTGAATAATTCATTATAATCTGTTGTAATCTATTACTAGACTTGCATATCATTGGTTTAGGCATTTTTAATACCTCTTTTTTAACAGAGGTATGGTTAAGAGAATCTATCATTTCTTCATAATCAAAACATTCAATATGATCACGTTTAAGATCATTCACTATTTTGTATTCTGGTTTTTCAACATTATCATAAACCTTGGCCACTTCAGCATTCTTTGAATTTGTTATATTACCTATACCAAACAATTTATATGATTCATTTATCTTTTTCATAATAGATATACTCTGACTATTGATACACACTGGTAACCCTAGCTTTACCCATAATCTCTTTTTATTGCTTTTTGCAACAACACCTTGCACATTTTTTGCAATAATACCCAATTTAAGAATCTCCCCTACAGATATTTTACGATACTCTTTATCAATTCTTTTAAAAACCTTATAGTCTAACTCTATTTCATATGCTATATCTAGATTTTCATTAGGATGAGTAACAATCTGACCAACTAGGTTATTAGATTTACAAAATGACGGATCAATATCAGTCCCTATTCCTAATAAACCTCCTGGTATAGCATATTCCATTTTAGACTTTTCACTATGTATGGAATTTACAGTAGTGTATAGCGGATTTACAACCCATCCTCCATCAGACTGCTTATTACATACTCCTGGAGAAATCTGTAAAATGTCCCCCACACGTAATATTCCACTAACTATAGTTCCTCCCAAAACACCACCATTCATACTAGATATTGGTTCTTGTGGTTTATTTATATCGAAAGTACGAATTATGTTTATCTGTAAATTCTGATTGATATCCTTATCATAATCTGTTAGATTATTTGCTAAGTATTTACCCACATACTCTGTATTACTACCTGTTTGAGCAATAAGTGGAATAACTGGTATCTCTTTATCTAAAAAGTCATCTATAAAAATATCTATCTGATTTTTGTTTGTGAGAAGACCCTCTCTATCGACTAAATCACATTTGTTTTGTATAATCACAATATTCTCTATATTGGTATTTTGTATAGCAACCAAATGCTCCATAGTTTGCGGTTGGGGTACTTCTTTAGCATTAGCTGCCTCAACCAAAAAAGCCATATCAATAACACTAGTACCTGAAAGCATATTTGACATATAGCTTTCATGTCCAGGACAATCAACAAATGAAATATGATGAATTAAGCTCATTTCGTTTCCAGCACTATCCTTAATATTTTCTACTCTTGAACTACAATATTTATATTCTTGGGTTTCATTACTATAAAATATTTTACAATTTGCATACCCAAGATTGATTGTAATATTTTTTTCTTGTTCACTTCTAAACTTTTGGGTTTTAATACCAGTCATTTGTCTAACAAGAGTTGACTTTCCATTACTTACGTGACCAATACACCCTACATTAATAATTGCCTGATTTTTAATAATATCCGAAAGATTTAAAGTTTTAACTGACATACACAAATTATATATATAATAATCATATTCTTTATGTAAAAATAAAAATATTTATGATTTACATCTATGCATATAATTGTGCAGAAAGTCTTGTTTTACTCTCATAATCATTTTCTTTTAAAAGCAATTGTAATGATTTTCTGTTTTCATATAGATTAAAGTCCTTTTTAAGCAACAAATTAAGCAGAAAGTTTGATAATATTGCACCAGTAACATTTTTATTTTCAAATAGGTCAGCAAATCTGTTAAAATCATCTTGGTCAAAATTTTCTTCAAAATAGAATTTAATCATCCTTTCCATACATTCTCTATCCATATAGGTAAATTCCGACATGTTATCAATGCGTCCTGGTCTCAACAATGCATCATCCAGATTGCATTTATGATTTGTTGTCATAAACACTATAAGTCCTTCCTTACCTCCCGTTATGCCATCAAATGCATTTAGTAAACCACTAAAAGTCATTGCATTTTTGTCTTTATCACTACACTTCCTGTCTACAAATAGACAATCAATATCCTCACATACTAGAATATCCTTTTTACCTAGACTTGTTAATGCTTTTGCAAAATCATTATCCTTAATTTTAGGAGTAACATGCATATAACGTACACTTCTATTATATCTTGAAGCCATTATTTCAATAAATGATGTTTTTCCTGTACCAGGAGGACCATATAGTAATACATTGTATTTGTAAGGAAGACCTAGCCTTTTGTATATCTTTTTAGTGTCTGGATTACAAAATCCGTCTAAATCACTCATGATTTTAGAATAAACACTATCATTGATAAAAATGCTTTTGACATCGCGTTGATTATTATATCTACTGTGTTCCCAATAACCATCATCAAATGTATAAATTTGAATTTTACCCTCTTCCTCTTGTTCTCTTACATACTTTACATAGTATTTTACAGCATCTACCATTATGAATTTTTTAATATCCTCTATGTATGTATCAGTAGATAAAACTATAGTATTTGTGTAACCATGATCCGCAGTAGGATATTTATTATTCAATATTACTGATAAATACATCACAGTTTCTTTATAAATAAACTTTTCATTAGTAAATGCATACAATGGTATGTTTTTAATCTCTCTTTTTTTTTCCCAAGAAATCGTTTTGTTATAAATACCTGCATATCTATAGACAAACCCTGATTGTGATTCCATTTTTACATTATCAGATGCTAAAAATGCTCTTAAAATCTCACCACCAGTTCCTGATAGTCCACCATCATTTCTATCAAAAAGGTATTTGTGCTTTCCTTTAATATCCCTAAACATAAGGTTAGATAAAATGCCTTCCGTCGGTGTTGTCATTATTTTTTGTTAAATAATCAAATATTTAATAAAGAATCAAATTTAATTATCACTTATGTTATACATATTTGTAAAGATATTTACACTATCTAAGAATAGATTCAACGAATTGTTAATATAGTCTGGATTGATACAGTTTTGTGCATCACTAAACAGTCTTTTTGTATCATACATAATAAATAGTGAAAACAAAAAAACAGATATATACGACAGTGTTCTATTATATCGACTATCTATTTTTTTATTTTTATAAACCATAAATATTTCAACTAGTCTGGCTATCGTTAGTCCAATTAACCCGATGAATAAATATGTATATATACTATCTTTCATTATATTTGGAAATAAATAAATAAGTAGCGACAAGGTACTCACTAGCATGAGAGTGCTCAATCCGACCTGTCTAAATAAGTCTATATTATTTACATAAAGAGGGTAGATTAAAACACCCATTAATATAATCTGAAATATATACAGAATGTGTTTTGTAAAGAAAAAGGTTGGAGGCATAAATAATAAACCCATTAGTAGTGCTATAGAACTTAATGACAATAATATTGTAAAAGGTCCAGTAAATAAGGTATGTAATTCAACATTATTATGCTTAAGAGAGGCAACAGTAGTCAACATTATACCCCAACTAAGGATAACATATAAATAATTATTTAAAATAAAGTTATCACATTGAAATCTCAATGGATTTAATGATATACTATTTCTGATTATACCTAATACTGAAAATGCTATCAATAAAACATATTTTAATATATCACTATTCATATCTATATTAAAATATTATAAAATAGCCCGATTCTATAAATACCATTTATGCAAAAAATCACAAGACTCGGGGTTATCTATAATATCGCTTATATTATCTAATATAAAACAATCATTTTCATAGTTTATATTTATTTTTACATTATTTAGGATATCTGTATTATTTATTGATATCCATTCTAGACTTCTTTCTATATTTTCATGTATCTCCTTGCTACCATAAAAGGGTGACTCTTTTTCCATAGTATTCTCTAATCTTATAAAAAATAATCCAAATCTGTATTCCTTATTAGGATACCAATACACATAACCTTTGTTGGTCTTTTTTACGTATTTAATAATGTTTTCAATATTATTTTCTTTGTATCCGAGTATAAGACAGTTAGATTCTTCATGCGACTCTCTCATAGCAGTAATAAAGAGTGACGTATCCCTATTGTCTGTTTTTCCACCAAGAAATTCATAATTATTGTTTTGCTTTCTTAAGAGTAGTATCTTATGGTCCGTATAAAAACAAACACCTGCACTTGTAAAAGCAGTAGTTGCATTAAGTCTATTCAGTGAAATATGGAATTTTTTTTTCATATACAATTTTTATATATAGTGTTTAAATATTTTTCTATTGTTTCGGGATTATATCACCCCTGGTAAGACACCTGTTGATAAATAGCCTATTTCTACACACTCTTTTATCTTTTTTATTATCTCTACAGTATTTTTTATTGTTGTAACATCTACTGTAATATGTATTGGCTAAATAATCAAAACCAGGTAAAATGATATTGAAGTTACCTTTTTCGTACTTTTGCATATGGTGCAACGCATGATTTATCCATAACCATCTATACATTGGATTTTTTATATTCAATGAGTCTATCTTTGGTATACCTTCATTCCATTTGATATTCGGTTTAAAGTCATGCATTGCTGGATGCATAGTATTCCACAAGATTGCATATATAAGTGCAAATACTAATCCTAATAGTAAATTATATTTGTATTCTTTAAAAATTCTAGTAATATAAAATGCTACTGAACCCGCAATACCCACTGTAAATGTTACTCTCCATGGGAAAAACAAACCCTCTTTATGTTCAGTTTTATCAACTATCATATTCATATTAACATCTTTATGGTGATCAAGGTGGTCTTGGGCGGTTTTGTATAGATACTGTCCAATGATAGGTATTTTTCCTAGTTTAGCAGGATTCCCATGCATTATTTTTGAGTGTATAAACCATTCCAGAAAGGATATGCATATGTAAATAATTATTATCTTTTTTAAAATATATGTAAAATTCATATGGCTATATATAATATGGAGTTTATAAAAAGCATAATATTAACAATTATTATTTTTATTTTAAGATATGCATACTTAGACAGTAAACTGCACGTTTTACTTCTTAATAAAAGCAAACATAGTTCATACATATTACTAACCATATTGCTATCTCTGTCATTTTTTTATAAAAACAAAAAAACTTCTAATATAAAAATTGCTATGTATATAATATTATTTATATTGGGTAGAATAACCTATAGAAATGCAGTAGGAAAAGAGGTTACAAACAATTCATTTCATATATATAACAATATTATCTTTATCTTAGGAATTTCAGGATTTTCTATGCTTGTTTTATAGTTAGACTATGGTATATGCGTCACTTAATATATCAATTGAAGACTTCATATTAACAATATTACCTTTATTATGTATCGATTTTTTGCCATATATACCTATAGTTTTAAACATATCTGTTATAAAGGGAATGCATCCTATTCCATTGTTTTTGGTATATTGAGGATCTAATCTTTTGTTGTTATTCTGATTAATATTAATAAATATAGGTGATATAATATTTTTTGTAAATGGTGTTTCGTAGTATTTATTGACATATTTAATGATTTTATCAATATATTTGTGTACATTTGCTTTATTTTTTTTAAAACCTATAATACCATTATAGTCTTTTATTCTAGAATCAAAATCAACTATTCTAATACCATTTTTCTGCCTTTTAAGATTTACATCCAAAACCGGCGATTCTGAGCTTTCTAGAATATACAATTTTCCTTTGTCTCTTATTACCATAGAAGCATGAGAATAGTGATTATCTAAAAAAACAACTGGTAAAAGTCTATAAAAATAAAATTCAGGTATATCCCAGCTATCATTGGTTTTGAATAGTATTATATCACCTGTCTTGGCTGTCTTTTTCAAATTATTGAAAGACATTTTTTTACTATTTGTTTCTAGTTTTTTTGTTTTTTTTACGTAAACTATGTACAAAATTAAGTGTATAAATAGAATAATAGAGATTGTATAAATTCTCTTTTTAGGATTAAGTCTATACAAAAAATAACTTATACTTACAACTAAACATATAAAGATTATTTTTAAATCTATAACCCCCTTATAATTTATAAAAGTATCTATACTTTCAGTACAATAGGTTTTCATTATAATATAATAGTATAATTTAAAATATGACAAGGTTATATTTTATATTTAATTGATATCTAGATAAACAATCCTTGATTTTTTCCCATAAATATGGTTCAACAATACCAGACTTTTCTCTAAAATTGTATTTTGAATTATTCTCCCATATGAGTCTCTTTATAGTGTCTGACTTTATACCGGTTTCTTTTGATATTATTTCAACCATATTAGGAAAACAATGAAAATCTACAGACTCTTTTAAAATATCACTTTTTGTTATATTTCTGGTTATTTTTAAATCCCCTATCTTAACACGAATGATATTAGTATTTTTACTATTTATTATTTGTCTTATTAATGCCATATCACACTTCATTCCACCAAATTCCTCTCGTACTAATAGACTATTGATTATTGTATTATTATAATTTATTTTATCATATCTAAGCACTTCATCTTTTTCAGGTATGTATTTTTTACTATGAGTGCATAGTGTATATACTGTGAGTAGTAAGTATTGTATAATTTCATTGGTAATTTCATAATTTGGATAGGCAATCATAAGCCAAACTAGGAGCCCTATGTTATTTGTTACACATACATCTTCAATGGATATTATTATGATACGCCTTAGAAAGGATAACAGGTCAATTAATATAAGATTAGCAGAAGTAACCAGGGTTCTATCAATATCACCTCTTCTTATGCATTTTTGGAGATTTGATTTTAAAAGTGCTTTATTCCTTATTTTTTTCATATGTTTAGGTATCACATCATTTATTGGATTATGTTTTATATATCCGTAGATGACCAAATTTTTATCTAGTTTTCTTAATCTTATACTATTGATATAAACAAATTTTTCACTAGGAACTTCACTAGTATACGTCACTTTCCAATCTTTTATAGAGTTCCATTCTAATATGATATTATCAGGAAAACCCATAATTTGCATGTAAAATCACTAAATTAATAAATCAAAATTATTTTAATTTTTTCTTAGGCCTAAGACTGTTCGTATGTCCACAACTGCTTTTTCTACAATTTGTTGCCCTTATATCTAATCTAGCATAGCATTTTCTACATATTAGTTTTTTAACACGATGACTCTCAGCCAGTGCTTTAAGAGTTGGTTCTATCATATAATATTTTATAATATAAAATAATATATCTTAAATACTTTATTTAGTGGAGTCTGAGGTTTTATCTTTAGACCAAAAATCATTACCATAATATATTAATAGTTCTTCTCCCTTTTTAATGTCTTTTAACGTTTTGAAGTATATTTTTTGATTATATTGGTAACTAAATACATTAAGATTTTCAGAATCAATTGAAAGTACAGAATTTACAAATCTTGTCCAATTTGTTTTTTCAATAAATTCCTCTCTTGCATCTATTATAGTAATGTTTGGTTTACTTCCTACTGTCATTCTATACTGTGATTTTGAGAGTGCATCTACATCATATTGATCGATATTATCATAATTTATTCTTTCACCTATATATTCCCCTAGTTTTGTACCAGATTTTATATTTTTTTTGGCAAATGCTCCTAATCCGGCTCCTTTAATATTTGAATTCCTAATCTCAATATATTTAGTATCGAATTGATCTCTTATAGACTTGAGATTCTTCATGATTTTACCTATACAATATATCTATATTATTTATAGTATTTTTCTAACCTATTAATTCTCGTTTGTAGTTTGTTTAGTGTGTTTTTAAGATGTTTATTTTCATCTCTTAGCTTTTTCATTGAATCTAATAAGAGAACTGATATATAGTCACCAGACATGTAATTTTTACTATTTTTCGTGTATACAAACTCATTCGGAATTACATATGCGTCATCTTGTATTATTCTAACATGGTCATGTGAACATATAGTATTTCTACCAAGTATCTTTTTTTTGATATAAACCTCTCTATATGAAACACATTTGAGTTTATCTAATATTGCAATACTATTTATATCAGAATAACTATCACTATCTGTTAAAAGAGGCAAGCTTTTGCTATTTGTCTCTAATTCCATTATATATCTAACAATAAGAATTAATCTGGCATTTAAATTCCCGGTGTTTTAATATTAAAGAGATACTTTATATAGTAAATAATGTCAAAAATTATAAACAGTGTGTATGTTATTTCTAAGACGATATTGGCGAATAATGCCAGAAACATATGTTCTGCAGACAAAGAAATACATAAAATAATCGGAAATGCAAGTAAGAAATATATTGGTTGCATTTCATCACAAAATATACATACTAATCAACGTATTTTAATAAATGTATCTAATTGGTATTCAGTACAGATGTGGGAAAATTGGAAAAACTCAAGTGATAGATATTACTTAAAAATGGATTATAAAAATAGATATCATGAAGAATTTAAAATCATAGACCTACAAAATGACATTTCAAACCGGGTTTAAACAATAAATTTGATATCATAATTATTTATTTTAAATAAATAAAAATGATTATTTCTATTGAGGGTAATATTGGTACTGGTAAATCAACTCTCATCTCTCTTCTTAGAGATAGGTATAAAAATGTGGATAAAATCTGTTTTGTTGACGAACCCTTAGAAGAGTGGCTAAAATTGAAGGATACTGATGGGGAAAATATCCTAGAAAAGTTTTATAAAGATCAAACAAGATGGTCATACTCATTCCAAATGAATGCATTTATTACAAGGTCAAAAAATATTATTAGTGCGGATCCATCAAAAAATATTGTGATTATTGAGCGGTCTGTGATTACCGACAGAAGGGTTTTTGCAGAAATTCTATACAGTTCCGGGAAGATTAGTAAACTAGAGTGGGAACTTTATGAACAATGGTACAATTGGCTACTTAATGACTACAACGTAAAGCCTGATATCTATATATACCTGAGATGTACCCCAGAGGTCTCTTTTTCAAGGATGAAGCAAAGATCGCGAAAGGAGGAGGATGTTGTTCCCAAAGAGTATATTGATATTGTATCAAATAAGCATGATGATTGGTTATTAAATGAACACCAATCAGCAGTAGTAACTATTGATGTAAATAATGATTTTGAGAAGGATATGCCTTTCAGAGAAAATATTCTCGAGATTTTTGGTGATATACTAAATGGTCAATTAGAAAAAATGCGTTAAGGTCTTGTATATAAAATGGTTTTTTTATTTAATGAAAATAGCAGTATTAACACTTATTATAGGGGATGATTATAGTAAAACAGTTAGTTTAGCAACCCAATCTAAAAAAGAGTATTGTCTAAAACACGGCTATGATTTTATAATTGGTAATGATGATATCTACGATAAGTCTCGACCCATTGCGTGGTCAAAAATAAAATTAATAAAAAAACATATTTTAGATTACGACTATATATTTTTATCTGATGCTGATGTGGTTATAATGAATAGTAAAACCAGATTAGAGGATTTAGTCATAAAATACTTTGAAAAAGATACAAACCTACTACTTACAAGAGATCAACAAAATCTGAACACTGGAAATATGATAATGAAATGCGGGGTGGATATGGATAAACTTATGGATAATATATACAGTCAGACTGATTTTATACACAGTTCATGGTGGGAACAAAGTGCATTTATATACCTTTTTAACAGTAACAAATACATAAGAGATTACACTAGGGTTTTAGAGGATAGTCATATTTTGAATGCGTATATAGTTAAATTACCTAATCTCGAGCTACCCGAAAAATGTAAATACAGAACCGGCGATTTTTTGATACATCTTGCTGGAATAGACAACAAAAAGACCCTCAAAGATTTTATAGACATATGTATAAAGATTCAGAATATGGAAAAAGATGATAATTTCAACGAATATGTTACCATAGTTATGGAATAATAGCACTTGTGATATATTTGTGGTATTTTATAAACCATTTTTTAAAAAAAGGGTAAATAAATTTAACTAAGATAATATTTATATGACTGGGTCAAATACTTATGACAATATTTGTGATGAGTTTCCTGTTAAAGTGATATTCAATGGATATGATTCATATTGGAGGGGTATTCATGAGTATCCTATAATGTTAAAGAAAAATCATAGTAAATTCTGTTTTAGTTATGAAACATACTGGTTTGTTTATGGAAAACAAAAATTTATTCATATATATGGAACACCCTGTTCTAAGTATGTATATTTTTTAGCAGAAATCAAGACCATGAAATATATGACACTGAGTAAAAATAAAATAAGACTATGGGATGATAAAAAAGACTTTAATATAAAATTCGAGAATGAAGAAGATAAACGATATTTCGATGAATATTATAAAACAAAGGTCAAATCTCAGATATAATAGTTAAAATGTAGGGGTTAAGATAATATCTGAAATATTAAACTTGTTAATAAAATTTTGATGATTATTTAAAGTTTTATTTATTTATTAAATAATGTGTTCTTCTAGAATCGAAATAATACTTGGTTGTATGTTTTCAGGCAAATCCACAGAATTACTGAGAAGATGTAATAGATATAGGGCAATAGATAAAAATGTATTATTAATTAATCATAGTAAGGATACAAGGACAGATGATAGCATTAAAACTCATAGAAATGAGAAACAATATGCTACCAAAACGAATTCACTTGTTTCATTAATAAATACAAAGGACTTTAGAGAAGCAGACATAATCGGTATTGATGAAGCCCAATTCTTTACTGATTTATACGATTTTGTTATTTCTGCAGAAAAATATAACAAAATTATCATTATTGCTGGTTTAGATGGCGATTTTAATAGAAAACCATTTGGACAATTATTAGATTGTATTCCATTATGTGATAGTGTAGAAAAGTTAACAGCCATGGACATGACAAGTAAGGATGGAACTCCAGCTATTTTTACCAAAAGGATTGTTAATAATGATTCTTTAGTATTAGTAGGTTCTAAAGAATCTTATATGGCAGTATCTAGAAAGAATTACTTAGATTAGATTACCATAATTTTGGTTAAATCTATTTTTTGATTTTTCATAAACACCTATGGCATGATCTATATCCATAAATCCCTTTACTCTCACCCATTTATTTTCTTCATTATCTTTGTAATGTGTAAAAAAATGTTTTATTTTAGATAGTGTTATTTTAGGTAAATCCGTATAATTTGTGATCTCATTATAGCTAGGATCTACGCTATTGTGTGGTACCATAATCATTTTTTCATCATCCCCTTTTTCGTCTTCTGTTAATAGTACTCCTACAATACGAGCTTTGATGATAACTCCTGGGTAGAGTTGATAATCTGAAACCAGTAGTATATCAAGTGGATCACCATCACCGGATAGTGTCTTTGGAACAAATCCATAATTTCCTGGATAGCACATAGAAGTATTAAGAATACGATCACATCTTATTCTTGATGTTTTATCGTCAAATTCATACTTGACATATGAATTATAGGGGATTTCTATTATGACATCTGTAATGTCTGTCATTATAATATAATAATACAAATTTTAAATTACTTAAACTTGTTGTTGAGTTTTAAAAATAAAAAACTGTATTTATTATAAATGAGTTGTGAAGTATT